>Ga0116228_10002653_pt1 | contig 15520 bp, 15 predicted proteins | sample S1TSphfallax_2_FD_89694 | JGI IMG/M metagenome (GOLD analysis project Ga0116228, IMG submission 89694) | Host-associated microbial communities from peat moss isolated from Minnesota, USA - S1T2_Fc - Sphagnum fallax MG | ecosystem: Host-associated > Plants > Peat moss > Unclassified | place...
TTGCTTCCTGGTGAAGCAAGGTCACGCCTCGGCCGTATGCCAGCTCAATCTTCGCGGCATGGACGATGCCCTGGCGGTCATTTCGGCCTCCACGGACAATATCGAGATCATGCATCAGATCCTCCAGGCCCGAGGTGAAACCCTGAGCATTCACCCGGATGACCTGAGGCCGGAGCAGTGGCTTCCGGACTTCTACGAAAACAGGAAGGGCAGCGGCAAGAAGCCCACCCCAGGCCCCCAGTCCTCCCGCACCGCGCGTAGCGCGGCGGGTTGAGCCATACAGCATCGACGATCGGAGAACACCCCATGTCAACGGTTATATTTCGCACTCCCCTGCGCCCGACCTTCCTCCGCTTGCTATCCCTGGCGGCAATGATACTTACGGGCAGCGTGATCGCACCCGAAGCACATGCACAGTGGGCAGTGCATGACAAAGCGAACGATACGCTCAACACCACGATGGGCGGCACGACGGACGGAAACTCAGTCAACGACAATCTGAATGCCATCAGGAAAAAACTGATGATCTCAGACTACACAAATGGTCGACCTGGCGATCGCGTGAAAGACCCGGCGTCCACGATTCCCACGGATACCACCCGGCTGATTCCCACTGGCGACAAGCGCTGCGACGCGCTACCGGATCCGCAGCAGACGAACTGCAACAAGATCGTGGAAATCCAGAATGCGCAGTATCAGTACATGCTTACCATGTATGCAAACAGCAAGACCCGTAACGACATGCTTCAGGCCATCATCGCCGATCGCAAGAGCATCAAGGCCGATGACCCGAATGCGCTCGGCAAAATCGAAGAGAACACCAACCAGCTGACCGCCCTCTATAACCTGATCGCACTGGACCAGGCGCAGATGCAGTCGGTCAATTACGCGTACGAAGCCAACTTGCGGTTCCTCCGTGAGGAGCAGGGCCGCCTGGCCCGCGCCGCCAATAGCGGAAAGACTGCGGACAAGCCCTCTCCGTTCACCATTCCGCTTCCAGGAGGCGGCGATCTGGATATTGGCAAGGCACTTCCATCCATCGCCGCTGGCGCTGCACTTAAACTTGCCCTGGATGGTGTTCAGTCGGACAAGCCTTCCGGGATACAGACGCTTTCGATATCCCAATCGAACGGCTGGTAATGCGCACTTACAGTCCTGAACTTCTATCGCAAGGAATGGTTCCATGATTGGAACAATCGGAAGCCTCTTCGACTTTGCTGTCGCTGATATTGGAGATGGCGTAAACGAAGCGACCAATTTCGTCTTCTTCCGGACGATCAACAACTTTCTGCGCACCGAAATCGATTACATGCAGTGGCGCCTGCTCTCAAGCGCCGCTTCACTCATCGGTACAGCTGCCGTGGTCATCCTTACCATATGGATCATGTGGCAGGGATTCCGCATCGTCACGGGACAATCCCGCCAGCCCATGATGGTGCTGGTTGGCGATGCCGCCCGGGCAACTCTTATCGTCTTCATCGCAACGTCCGTTGCCTATGCCTCGAGCCCGATCTACTGGACGTTAACCGACGGAATGTCGTCAACCATTTCCAGCTATGTTTCGTCGAGCACCAAGAGTCCGTTTGAGTCGATCGATGACAATCTGGCAAAGATGGAAATGGCCCTGGCCCTTATCGACAGCGTCGACCCGGGAAACAAACAGTCTGAACAGGAAGCCAAGGACCGCAACCGCTGGTTCACTGGCATCGGTGTAGCCGGGCCATCCGTGATTGCAGGTGCCATGTTGTTGCTCAACAAAATTGCCCTGGCCCTGTTCATCGGCTTCGGGCCATTCTTCATCATGTGCCTGCTTTTCGAGAGCACCAAGCAGTTATTTCAGAAATGGCTCCTATATGGCATAGGAACGGTGTTCTCACTGGCGGTTCTATCGGTCATGGTCACCATTGCCATGAAGATGCTCGGCGCCATCACGGCGGCCTACGCCGCAAAGTACCTGACTACCATGGCATTGACCGGTGGCAGCAGCACCGGCGCGGACGGCATCAACAGCCTGGCCCTTCAGCAGGGTGGCATCGGCCTGTTACTGTCTACACTCATCGTCATGGCACCGCCTATGGCAGCATCCTTCTTCCAGGGCACACTGGGTCAGTTCTCTTCCTATTCCTCGTTTGGCCTGATCGGCTCGCAACTGGGGGCACAGGATCAGCAGGCGATTGCTCAAGGGAGAGCATCGGCAGCATCGGGCTACAACCCGCCGCCTAGAAACAATGGAGGTGAGGATGCGGGCGCTCACAGAGATAAGTCACAGATGCTGTCGGCATTTGGGGCTGGTGGCATAACGAACCAGGGCGATGCCGTTAAAATGGGTTCCCCCCGACAGTCCGATGGGTAACAAGATGAGTATCTCCAAACTGCTAGTTATCGCCATATGCTTCTTAGGGCCGATCTCCTGCTTTGCGCAATGCGCTCCGGGAATTCCCTCGGCCGGTAACCCGGGATGCATTCCTCCTACGGCGCCCGGCTCTCCCTATGGAGTTCCCGATGCAAACGCTCCGGCGGACGTGCCGCTGCCTCAGCAAAACGTCCAGTGGGCAGACAGTTGGGGAGCCATCGCTTATGACAGAGTGGAAGTCAAGGCGGGCAATGCAGAAGACCAGCCATCGAAGGAAGTCGCAAGCAGGGTGGCGATGGATTACTGCCAGAGATATGGAGGCAAGCAGTGCCAAGTCGTCATCACTTATTACAACCAATGCGTATCCGCTGCACAGCCAACTGAAGGCCTTGGTGACATAAGGTTCTCTACTGCTGCAGAGCAAGAAGATGCTGATCAGAGAGCCCTTCGAGCATGCGGCAGTGGATGTGTCACCGTGCTCAGAAAATGCAGCTTGCCCAAACGAATCAACTAGGCAAGTGCAACGCCGCACTGATTGTTAAAAGCGCCGTCAGGCAAGCTTGCTTGATGGCGTATTCGGCACGAAATTGTTGAAAGGAGTCAACCATCAAATGGAGCGAAAACTAGCAAATGGGGGACTGAGAAGATTATTCATTGCATCATTTTTCATGATCACTTTTGCACTTAACGGCAACTCAGTTCACGCGCAATGTGCGCCCGGCGTCCCCTCAGCGGGCAACCCAGGATGCATTCCTCCCAACGCGCCGGGCTCCCCGTACTATCAAGACCAGGCACCTTCACCAAGGTCTATACCACAGACCGTAAAGTGGTCAAGCCGATGGGGGCCGTAGCAATCGATGACGAAAGCGGCAGAGGTGGTACCGTCGAAGACAGGGAAAGCAAAGGTATTGCTCGCGATATCGCCACGGATCTTTGCCGCAAGAATGGCGGAAACAACTGCAAAGTTCTGATTGCCTATCATGACCAATGCGCAGCGCTAGCTCAAACACTTGGCGGAGGGAAGATCTTTGCTACGTCCGCCGTGAATTCTCAGAAAGCTGAGCGCATGGCTTTGGATAATTGCAATAGCGATCGATGCGCCATCATATATAGCAAATGTAGTCTCGCCCAACCTACCGACTAAATTACAGTGATGCGATCTTTAATTGCGTGACGTGATTCCTTTCAAGAAGTACCCGGCATCCATAATAGAGGCAGAACGTCAACGCATCTTCCATGCATAAGGAAAAGGGCGAACAGAAGCATTTGGTCATGCTTTGCATGAATAGCCTGGTTCATGCTGCCTATTTCTGTTTTGGTCTGATCGGCTCCCGGCTGGGGCGAAAGATCAGCAGGTGATTTCTCAGGGAAGGGCTAGTTTGGTTTCTGGCTATACACATCCGTCCCGCAACCCTGAAAGTAATCGTACGAACAGTTTCGCAGACAAGTCACAAGTTCTATCGTCCCTTGGAGCTGGAAGTACTACGCAGTCTGGTGCCATTAAAAAGGGAAATGCCCGACAGCCCAATGCATCCTAGAATGAAACTATCAAATAGTCTGTTTGTATTGACCTGCATAGCGATATCAGGCCCGTGCTTCTCGCAATGCGCTCCAGGCATACCGTCCGCCGGAAACCCTGGATGTATTCCACCGACAGCACCAGGATCTCCATATGCTCTTCCTGATGGGACCGTTCAGCCACCTGTACCCGTTGAACAAAAGGTTCGATGGGCAGATAGCTTCGGCGCAATAGCTTATGACCATGTAGAAGTTAAAGCCGGAAACTCCGAGGACAAGCCGTCCAAGAAAGCTGCTGAAGGTACAGCGATGGACTACTGTCGAAGAAACGGCGGCAAGGATTGTCAAATCGCCGTTTCCTATCACAATCAGTGCGCATCGGTTGCCCAGGCACCTTCTGGCGGAGGCAACGTCTATTTTGCTACCGCGGCCGAGCCGGAGGATGCCGACAGATATGCTCGCCAGGACTGCGGCCCTGGCTGCATTACAGTTCTAAGCAAGTGCAGCCTCCCAAAGCCGAGCAACTAACCAGATACAACGTCGGACCATCTGATAAAAACGCAGTAAAGCAGCATTGCACAGCTCAAGCACGCTCATTAAAGGGAGTCAACCCGAAGATATAGTCTGCTCGAGCGTAAGCAATAGACTCAGGACCCGCCCAGCCCATGAAACCACGACGTTCTCCAGGGAGAAACCTTCCCATGACATCCTTTGCAGGAGCGGGCCTGGCATTTCTCGCCCTGCTCTTCTCGGCACCCGGCGTGTTCGCCCAGTATGCGAACCCCTACGCCACGCAGAACCGCGCCACGACGTCCGCCGCGACGGACAAAGGAAGCAAGATGGATGACTTGAAGTCGTTTGCAACGGACGGAACCCGGATCCTCGAATCGAAGACGGGTGACCTGACCGGCGCAGGACACAAGGATGTCCTGCTCGTGCTCGACCCGCCGACAACTGGCAAGGAAAGGCTTGGCGAAGGCCCGAGCCGCACGGTGCTGGTTCTGCTGCGGGACCCATCCGGCAAGCTCATCAAGGCCAGCAGCAACAGCCATGTGGTGCCTTGTGCCACCTGCGGCGGCGTCGCCGGCGACCCCTTCGGCTACGTGCGGGTCGAGCCCGGCTCGTTCACCATTGTGAACGGCGGCGGAAGCCGGGAGCGCTGGTCCGACGAATTTACTTTCACTTACGCGAAGGATAGCCAAGACTGGTTCGTCACGAAGGTGAATCGTCAGGTCTCCGACAGTGAGACCGGTCACGAGAAAAAGATCGAACTGACCCCACATGAACTGGGCAGGGTTTCGTTCCACGATTTCGACCCGGCGAAGGTCCAGGAGGTGACCCTCCCCTGAGCCGAAGCCTCCGTGGTCGCGGAGGATGATTGAAGACAGCAGGAGAAGCTGTCGCCATCGAAAGTTAGACAGGAGCTGCACATGGCGATTGATCGTGAGACCCAGGTCCTGACGGACGCGTATGCCGCTGGCATACGATCTCCCCGGGAGCTGGCCAACTTCATGGCGCAAGTGACACATGAGTCCAATGGGCTGAACCGGCTTGAAGAAAGCTTCCGGTATACCCGTGGTAGCTCCCAGATTCCCGTCCAGTCGGCCTGGCGCGAAGGCGCTGCCGCTCTGGAGAGTGCCCGCAAGGATGCCCTGATGGGCAAGCCGGAGCGGCTGGCTGAACTGATGTACGGCGGTCGCAACGGCAATGACGATCCCGGTGATGGCTGGAAATACCATGGTCGCGGTTATATCCAGCTCACCGGCAAGGACAACTATCGTGCAGCGGGAGAGGCACTGGACCTCGACCTGGTGGGCAAGCCGGAACTGGCTGCCGACCCAAAGAACGCCTCCCGCATCGCCACCTGGTACTGGCAGAATCGCGTTCCGGAGCAGGCGCGTGAAGACGTGCGCGCCGCTACCCAGGCCGTGAACGGCAAGCTCAACGGACTGGAAGACCGCGAGCGCCGCTTCGACGACTGGCAGCGCCGGCTCAACCCCCAGGTCCTGGAGCGGCTCGCCAGCGGAAGCGTCGGCCAGCCGGCCCCGAATCCATCCGAAGCAGCCGCCGGACGCGTCCTCAAGGAGGGCATGCGGGGTGAAGATGTCCGCGTGCTGCAGGCCAGCCTCGCCAGGCTGGGCTATACCGACGCGAACGGGCGCGCATTGCACACCGATGGAGAGTTTGGCCCCGGCACCCGCGGTGCCGTGGAACGTTTCCAGCGCGATCACCATCTGGGCGCAGATGGTATGGCGGGGCCGGAAACACAGAGCGCCATCACGGCACAGAAGCACGCCGATGCCATCCGCCAGGATCAGGCACGCAAGCCCGGGGACAACCCTGCTGATCGAACCCTCCTCGACCAGGCGCGGACAGGCGTCCATGCCGTGGATGCCCAACATGGCCGCAAACCCGACCAGCTGAGCGAAAACCTGGCCGGCTCGCTTGCCGCTGCCGCAAAACACAGCGGACTGACCCGGATCGACCACGTAGTGCTGAGTGATGACGCCAGCAAGGTCTACGCGGTGCAGGGGGAGATGAATTCGCCCCATAAGCGGATGGCCGAGGTACAGACCGCCCAGGCGGTGAATACCCCCGTGGAGCAGAGCAAGGCAGCCATGGCGACCGCACAGGAAAAACAGCCACTGGCGCCGCAGGAGCCGTCGCACCAGCAGGCGCCCCCGCAATCGGGGCCCGGTCGCTGAAGACCTTGGCGCCAGCATGACATTCAGGCAGTCATAGTGGGACGGCAATCGGCACGTCAAAGTTGCCGGATCGCGCACAGTGAGGGGGTTGGAATCACGCTAGGGTAGTGGGACCTGAATCCGACGGCACAGGAAACATGCCGATTCGCTGGATCAGGGCAGGCCCGTCGGGACGACGGGTGAACGGCACGCGGGATGCGACGCCGAAAGATGGTCAAACAGGAGTTCCATATGGCGATTGATCGTGAAACGCAGGTCCTGTCCGCGGCCTACGCGGGCGGTATTCGCTCTCCCAGGGAGCTGGCCAATTTCATGGCCCAGGTAAGCCATGAGTCCAATGGCCTGAACCGCCTCGAGGAGAGTTTTCGATACATGCGGGGAGTGACCCAGATCCCCGGACAAGCTGCCTGGCGCGAAGGCCCCCAGGTGCTTGAGGCTGCACGCAAGGAGGCCTTGCAGGGCAAGCCGCAGCGGCTGGCCGAACTGATGTACGGCGACCGCAACGGCAACAACGAACCGGGTGACGGATTCCGTTATCACGGACGCGGCTACTTGCCCGTTCCCGGCAAAGGGCACTATCGGGCCGCGGGTGCCGCACTTGGCATCAATCTGGTTGACGCACCGGAGCTGGCGGCCGAGCCGCAGCATGCGGCACGCATCGCCGTATGGTATTGGCGCAATCATGTGCCACCCGAGGCCCGGGAAGACGTAAAAGCCGCAACGCAGGCCCTGAATGGCCGCCTATACGGCCTGGACGACCGCAGAATGCGCTTCGACGCCTGGGAAAAACGACTCACGCCCCACGTCATGGCGCGACTGGCCCACCCTGAACAGGACAACGATGTGCATCCGGCGGATGCCCGCATCGCTGAAGCATCCTCCGCAGCGCTTGCCGCCAACGCCCTGCGGGCGCGTGCGAAGAAGCGCAGCAAGGAAGACGAGGCAAAGAAGACGACTCTGGACACCGACTCACAGGACGACGGTGTCGATCCCATCCTGCGCTACGAGCAACAGCGGCGCGTCATGGACGAGGCATCCGATTTCCTGCCACCAGCGCCGCCCTCCCGACACCATCATCACCCGCATACCCATCCCTACGTTTGCGCACTCCCACTGGATGCCCCCGCCCATCCGCAGCATGCACTCTACAAACAGGCCCAGGAAGCCGTACGCCAACTCGATCACCATCACATGCGACAACCGGATGAGCGCAGCGACAATCTCGCCGCCGCCCTGACCGTGGAAGCGCACAGGAAGGGAATGACCCGCATCGACCATGTTGCGCTCAGTGAAGACGCCAGTCGCACTTTCGCTGTGCAGGGAGATATCCACTCCCCTCACAAACTGGTCGCCGACGTAACCACGGACACCGCCGTGAAAACCAGTACGGAACAAAGCACGCAGGCGCTGGCCACGCATGTCGCCACGGAAACGCCTGATCCCACTCACGTGCAACAGGCGATCAAGCCGCCGCACGGTCACTGACATCCCATGGCCATGGAACATCTCATGAAAATCACCCTTCCCTGCCTTGCCACGCTCATGCTTGCGATGACGGGCATAACCGAAATCCATGCGACCGAAGCCAGCCGCGCTATGGCGCCGACATTGCCCTGTGAAGGCAAACCGTCCTGCAGCATCAGCGGATTTGCCGTGGAGTTTGCCGGCTGCGGCAAAGGCGCCCTGTTCGGCGCCATTGCCGCCCAGGACGGCGCCGATGGCGTAGACCTCAACGACAAGCTGGATGGCAAAGGCCAGACCACGGCCCGCCTGAAGGACCGTCAGTTCGTATGCATCGCTGCCACCGCACGCGGCAACGACAGCCAGCGGCACTACGTCATCGCCGTACCCACGGCAAGCGTGCCGGAGTGCAAGGGCAAGGATCTCTGCAAGAAGGCCGATCTTCCGGTCGAGTGGAAAAAGGCGACGACGGGACAGTCGTGCCAGCGTGTCGGTGACGGCAAGTACACCGGCGATTGTGCGGCGGGATGGGTCGACCAGGGAGAACTCGACCAGTACGCCGACGGCATCTGACGTTCATTAATCAGGAGTTGCATATGAATCCGGATATTTACAACGAAGCGCGCATCCATTTCTTCGAGTCGGGCCAGAGGTTCGAGTATGGCCGACCGGACATGGTTCTCCACAGCAGGATCAACGGCCGTACCGACCCGAGTCGCACCGAGCAGGACCTCGACGGTGACGGCAAACGCGGCGTCGACTGCTCATCGTTCGTCTGGCGTGGCCTGCATGACGCCGGTTACGACGTAGGCAAGGCACCTTTCGCCACCAGTGACCTGTTCAACGGCCAGAAGACCACGCAGTACGCCAGGTCACACTTCGACACGATCCCCGCCAGCGAAGCGCGCAAACCGCACGGCCATCTTCAGCCGGGCGACATCATCATGTTCAAGGAAAAGGGTGGCACCGGGCAGCACGTCGGCATCGTTCGCGATTACGATTCGCACGGAAACATCCGCTTCATCGGCTCGCAGGTCGGTACTGGCCCAGGCGAAGTCACCATCCAGCCCGGCCGTTACTGGGATGGCGACAAGATGGAAATCGTCGGCGCGCTGCGCGCCAAGCCGGAATTCCAGACCAGGGCGCCGTTGCACGGCGGTCAGGCACCTCGCGACAAGGCGCAGGAGCCCACCGCCCATAAACAGCCGGCTGCTTCGACAAAGACGGAAACACCCGCCCAGCCGAACCACGCCACCGGCGCGCTTCGCCAGGGCGACCACGGTGCCGATGTCCATCGTCTCCAGGAGCGCCTGAACGCACTTGGCGCCACGGATGCAAATGGAAAGCGCCTGGAAACCGACGGCACCTACGGCAAGCACACGAAGGAAGCCGTGGAGCGATTCCAGCGCGAGCACAAGCTCGACCCGGATGGCATCGTCGGCCCGAAGACGCTCGACACCATGAAGTCGCTGGAGCAACAGAGGGCCCATTCACCGCGCATGGATTCGCCTCAGCATCCGGACTACAAGCTATTCGAGCAGGCCCGTGAAGCCGTAGGTCGCCTCGATGCCCAGCACGGCCACGTATGGGATGAGCGCAGCGAACGTGTTGCGGGCCTCGCCACCCTGACCGCCCGTCAGCAAGGCCTCACGTCAATCGACCATATCGTGACCAACCAGGACGCAAGCAAGGCCTACGCGGTGCAAGGCGACCTGAATTCCCCGTTCAAGCAGACTGCCGAGATCGACATGCAGAAGGCGCTGGCGACACCGCTGGACAAAAGCAGTGAGATGGCCTCCCAACATCACGCCACCCAACAGGACCAGGTGGCCCAACAGGTGCTGCAGTCACAGCAACAGCAACAACAGACCCAGCAACAACAGCAGCGCTAAGTCGTACCGAAAAGGAAATAACGCGCATGTCATACGATGGACCTCCGGCCGCCACACCCACTGCGCCAGCCTTGCCGGTGCATGGTCGCTCGCGAACGTTGTCCGTGTTGTGCACCGATCAGTTCACGCGTCACGTCCCTGACGCGGTAGGTCTGGCAGGCATGCACCGGCTCGCCAGGCGACTCGTCCAGGTCGGTAACACTCCAACGCGATTCGACGCTAGTGGTGTGCCGGCCAACTACGACATAGCCAAGGAGGATTGCCCTCCCCCCCAAAAATTCCAGCGGCGCCAGAAAGATTCCTTCTGGCAGGTACGGCGTGACGACCTGCCAGGTACCGAACGGAGAACTGGGTGGAAACGTAGCCAAAGAACGACTTCTCGCGAATATTATTTCAGCCAGACTATCCGCCAATCAACTTTCATCAAGCCGGGTAATCACACCATGACCAAATCAAATGTAAATCTAAGAGCCATGGAAAGGTGGCGTTTCTTAACCAAGATCGTCGTTCTTATGGCTGGTATATCAACGTGCGGAACTGTTGTCGCCCAGACCGATTACATCAGGGAGCGTGACAATGATCCCTTTGTATTCTGCACCCAGGGAATGAAGATGCCGGCTCCATGTTGGATTCCAATACCTGAGTACGGTTATGCCCGATGGACCTACACCGGGGTTTGTGATGAGCCCAACCCTAAAGGGCGTGCCTGGACTCAAGCCGAAAGAGACGGCCTGGAGGATTACATTCGAGTATGCGGTATACCGAAAAGTAACGGAGGCTGGGATACCCGAGAGGGACCAAGGCCCGAAGGATACCCAACGGAACACTGACCTTGCTTCGAGAAAATAAAGAATAGTCACATTCAGATGTAGTGAATCAGTTTTAATCATGCACAAAAAATGCCGCTACTCAACAGTGTTGGATACTCAGCTTCCGCATGATATGCACGGCACATTGACGAGGAATTCTCCAGGTGATCCGATCGCACTACCCTTTCCCCGGCACGCCTCTTGATGCTGTTGTGCAGCGGGCTAGCCGTGCGGAAGCACGCGAACCAACATGATCTGGTCGCACGGAGGAGCCCGCAACACAGGCTAAAACTGACCCAGCACAGGCTGTGCTAACCGGCAGCAAGGATTTCGAAGACATTATGGCGAACGACGCAAACCACAAAATGGACAGGCAGCCGCGGAATACTTCCGTGACTCGCGTCTGCACGGCCGCAACGTCGTCATTCGCCAGCCGTTCCACGCATTACGTCCCGGACGCGCCCCGCCTGGCGAGCCTGAAGCGACTCACCAGGCGACTCGCACAGGTCGCCGTCCCCGCCCTGTTTCTCTCACTTGCCGCATGTGGTGGAAACATGGAAGAACCGAAAGTTCAGTTAAACCCGACCAACTCGAACGACATCTCCGTTCTTGTCAGGACTGCAAATACGCCAGGAAGATTTGACAATATCCTCGCCTTCGCACAGTTTCGGGTGACGAACCCGGAATGCGTGCCCAAGCAGCCCGTCTCTGGAGCTCGCCTCATTCCGCACAAGCGTCTCCCGATTGAACTTATCAAGAAAGATGACGCCACCTACAGTGGACAATTCGCCGTGTCGCCTTTCCTGGATGAGGACTACTTTGGTCATGGGGCATGCCATTGGCAACTTGTCTCTATTGAGGCATCAGCAAAAAAGGGACGCACTACGTTTTCAGTGGATATGTATACCCAGGGGAAGTCGCCTCATGATGAGCTCGTCAAGTACTTCTCGAAATCTGGCTACGATGCCGCCCCAGATGATTTCATTGACACCGGAAGCACGGATAAGGAACGAATAAAAGACCCTTCGACCGCATTTTCCCTTGCGCTTAGCCTGGAGGAATTCAGGCCATGACTAAAAAATCACGAATTTACGCCACGCTATCCAGCCAAGGGTATAGCAACCTTTCGGCCGGTGAGTCCATTGACGTGAACGGTCACCATTTCAGAGCTATCTACAGTGCTTCAGGCCCCTTCACAGGATTCCAGGCGACAGCTTTCCGAGAGGACAGCAGCAGAAAAACGATCCGTCTTGAAAAAACGTCGGACCCGGCAGAAGAATCAGCAGATACCACACTTATTCCAGGCAAGGATATCCAGATTACATGACACCCGATGGCAACTTGACAAGGATTGCACTCCGACCGGAGCCTTCCGCCGGAAGCGCTCGCTTGCTCGGCCCGTCATCGCTCGTCAGCACCATTACGCATTACGTCCCTGACGCGCCCCGCCTGGCGAGCCTGAAACGACTCACCAGGCGACTCGCACAGGTCGCCGTCCCCGGCCTGTTTCTCTCACTTGCCGCATGTGGTGGAAACATGGAAGAACCGAAGGTCCAGATCAATCCGAATCCAACATCCCAGTATCGGTTATATATCACCATCGAAAAATCTCCCCGATCTTTCGACGCCATCGATGGGCTGGCCAGCTATCAAATTCCTGATGAAAGTTGCCTCCCCCGAGTCAAGTTCAGTGGTGCGAGAAGAGCGCCATCTGGAGCTGTGCCGATTTCAATCCAAATAATCTCCGATATAGCGATGGAAACCAAAGTCGCCAAAGATGGGCTACTTGACGAAGACTACTATGGCCTAGGTGTATGTCATTGGCATTTAGTGGCCTTTTCCGTCCGTCTTCGAATCAACCAGACGACATTTTCCACCCCAGTTTTTTCAGAACAAATGGTGGATGGAAATGTCATCAAGGGCTATTTCCCTAATCGAGGATTTGAAAGCACTCTTAGCGGCTTTGATATTCCGGCATCGGCTGATCCACACAGCTTTCCTGACCCGGAAGCCACGTTCAACGTAACCATTCGGGTGGAAGGAGCATCGAAATGACGCTCGCCGCAACGGATTACGCACTTCTCGCCAAAGATGCCTACCGAGATCGAAAGGTAGGAGAGCTAATGACGTTAGGCACCCACACCTATGCAGTCATTGCCAAAGCCGACAATCCCAATACAGGCTTTCAGGGCACCGCCTATAGGGAAGCAAACGAACATAAGGTCGTTATCGCTTATCGGGGTACGGAGCCTGATCGAGACATCATGCATGATGGACTGGTTGATGCAGGAATGGTTTTCATCGGCGCCAATGGCCAAGAGGCCGATTCGCGGAAATTCACCGAAAACGTCCTGGCAATCGTTAATGAAAGGGGGGCTATCCAAGGGCGGTTTGACGACGTATCAGTAACTGGCCACTCGCTCGGCGGAACGTTAGCCGAAATCAATGGATCTGACTTCAAGCTTCCCGGCCAGACATTCAACGCCTATGGCGCAGCGGGCCTATACAAGGATCGGCCAAAGATTGATCCGGGCATCGTGAACCATGTCAGAGCTACCGACCCCGTCAGTGCCGCAAGCCAGCACTATGGCGAAGTGCGCGTCTACGCTACGCCACAGGATATCGACATCCTGAAAAAGGCCGGCTATAGACCTGAAGGAAGCTATGACATTCTCCGAACCGTCAACGCACTCGATATGCAATCTCATGCCATCGATAACTTCACACCGGCAAACGATATCCAGGGGAAAACGATCATAAACGCGGATAACGCGTCGCGATACCTGAGCAATCGTGCGCTGGTGGATTACTACCGATCGGATGTCGAAGAAATTCGCCATCATGCCTCCGTAACGTGGGAGACGCACAAGGCCGTATTCGACGGGCTGGATCGTGGCGCCGCCGCTGTAATGGCCGCAGGTCGAAATTCAGCCCGGGAAGTCGGCCATGCTGTCGACCAAATAGTCACCTCAGCGGCACACGGGGCACACGTCGCAGCAAGAGCGGGTGTCGCCGCAGGTGAGTTCGGGCAAGATGTCGCCGTCACCGCGCTGATGCCCACTTCGGGGGCAAGCGCGATAAACGGGTCTGTCCATGGTTCACCGGAACTCGACAAGCTTTTACACCGACAACGCCTTGACGATCCATCCCATCCCGGCAACCGCCTGTTCAAGCAAGCCCTCGAGGGCACCCAGCGCCTCGACGCCGCCCAAGGCCGTACGCCCGACAAACTCAGCACCCACCTTGCCGGCGCGCTTGCCGTCGAGGCACAGCGACAAGGCATGGACCGAATCGATCATGTGATGCTGAGTGACGACGCCAGTCGCGCTTACGCAGTGCAGGGGCAGGTCACCTCGCCTTTCAAGAAGGTCGCCGAAGTCCAGACGGAGTTGGGTATTTCCGCCTCTATCGAGCAGAGCAGCAAGGCCTGGGCGCAAGCCACTGATCAGCGCCAGCAAGCGGTGATGGCGCAAGCCATGGAACGTGCCGCGCAGGCTGGCCCAGAGATCGCTCAACCCGCCCCAGGAAGGACACTCCATTGACACCCTTCATTCGGACAACCTCTCTGATCATCCTGATGTCTTCCGCCCTTCTACCCATTCCTGGTTATGGTGAAGCCATGAAACAGCCCGAAGTCAAACTCAACCCCGAACCGCGCATGCGCTATGAGATCACGGTGAAGGTCGATGGTGCCCCGGGGCAGTTCGACCGCATCGACGGCCACGTGGACTATCGCGTCGACAATCCCGCCTGCGTGCCGATGACCCCGGTCATGGGCGCAACCGTGGTGCCGGAGAAGCGACTGCCCGTCGAGTTCCATAAGACCGCCGAAAACGAGTTTCGCGGAGAGATCTTCATGGACCGCATCCAGGACGAGGACTACTTCGGCCATGGCGTTTGCCACTGGGCCGTGGTCGGTGCCACGGCCGACTTCCATCACCGGCAGGTCAACTTCAGCCCCGCGATCTACAAGGAGGACATCCTTGGCAAGCGCGAGGTCGTGAAGTACTTCTCCCACAAGTCCTACCAGCGTGCCGACGACGAGCGCATCGACACCGGCGCCAATGAAGCCAGCGCCTTCAACGATCCGCATGCCACGTTCTCCATCCGCCTGCATGCGACGGAGCGGCTGCCGTGAGCCCGCGGTCGACGGATTACGCCCTGCTCTCGCAGGACGTCTATCACGACACCGCCATCAACAAGACCGTCGAGCTCGATGGCATCACCTATCGTGTCATCGACGCCGCCGACGATCCGATCACCGGCTTCCAGGCCCAGGCCTACGTACGTGAAGATGTCCAGCCCCAGCAGGTGATCGTCGCCTTCCGCGGCACCGAGTTCGACCGGCAGCCCGTACGCGACGGTGGGGTCGATGCAGGGATGGTGCTCACCGGCATCAACCTGCAGAGCGGCGACGCCCTTGCCTTCACGAAACGTGTCATGGAAAAGGTCAACAAGGCCGCTGCGGACGAGGATCGCAAACCGCCGGAGATTACCGTCACCGGCCACTCTCTTGGCGGCACGCTGGCCGAAATCAGCGCCGCGAAATTCGGCCTGCATGGCGAGACCTTCAACGCCTATGGTGCGGCAGGACTTCGCCAGGGCATTCCTGAGGGCGGCAACCAGGTCATCGACCATGTGCGCGCCGGCGATCTCGTGAGCGCGGCCAGCGCTCACTTCGGCGAGGTACGCGTCTATGCGGCCCAGCAGGATATCGACACCCTGGCGAAGGCCGGCTACCGGGACGACAGCGGCCTGTTCTCGCTGCGCAATCCCCTGAAA
>Ga0116228_10002654_pt1 | contig 15518 bp, 16 predicted proteins | sample S1TSphfallax_2_FD_89694 | JGI IMG/M metagenome (GOLD analysis project Ga0116228, IMG submission 89694) | Host-associated microbial communities from peat moss isolated from Minnesota, USA - S1T2_Fc - Sphagnum fallax MG | ecosystem: Host-associated > Plants > Peat moss > Unclassified | place...
GAATCATCGCAAAGCTGTCGGCCGACGAAAAATAAGAAGTCATGGCCAATTCGCTCACGGTTTGCTTGCCCGCATTGATGAGGTCTGGGTCTTCCTCCCCTTCATAGGGAAAGGGACCGATTCCCAGCATGCCGTTCTCGGATTGCAGCACCACCTTGAGGCCCTCGGGAATGTAATTGGCCACCAGGGTGGGTATGCCGATCCCGAGATTCACGTAAAAACCGTCCTTGAGCTCCCGCGCGGCACGAGCCGCGAGCTCTTCACGAGACCACGGCATCAGGCAGCTCCTTGCGCATGACCTGGAGCTCCTTGGGCATGACCCGGCTCGTTGCGCTTACGAACCGTCCGCTTCTCGATCTTGCCCTGATACGGGCTGCCCTTGATGATCCGCTGCACATAGATGCCGGGTGTATGGATGGCATCCGGGTCGAGCTCGCCGACTTCCACCAACTCCTCCACTTCGGCCACGGTGATGCGGCCGGCGGTGGCCATATTCGGGTTGAAATTACGGGCCGTCTTGCGATAGATGAGATTGCCCTCCGCATCCCCCTTCCATGCCTTCACCAAGGAGAGGTCGGCGACGATCCCCTTCTCGAGGATGTAGGTTTCGCCGTCGACGATGCGAGTCTCCTTGCCCTCCGCAACAACCGTCCCGGCGCCGACCTTGGTGAAAAACCCATAGATGCCGGCACCGCCCGCCCGGACACGCTCGGCAATCGTGCCCTGCGGATTGAATTCGAGCTCGAGTTCGCCGGCGAGGTATTGTCGTTCGAACTCCTTGTTCTCACCGACGTAGGAGGAAATCATTTTTCGTATCTGGCGCGCCTCGAGCAACACCCCGAGACCCTCGCCATCGGTGCCGGCGTTGTTCGACACCACCGTCAAGTTGCGCACTCCGGACTCGTGCAGGGCACCGATGAGGCGCTCCGGCACCCCGCACAGTCCAAATCCGCCACAACAGAGCGTCATGCCGTCCTTCAGTATTCCGTCGAGCGCGCTCCGCGCATCGGGATACACCTTCGACTTCATGCGGCTCCCCTTCCCCCCAAGGATCCTCAGTAGCGGTATTGCTCCACCTTGTAGGGACCCTGCTGCGATACGCCGATGTACTTGGCCTGGACCTCGGTCAGCTCGGTCAACTCCGCACCGAGCTTGGAGAGCTGCAGCCGCGCGACCTTTTCATCCAGGTGCTTCGGCAGCACGTACACGCCCACCGGGTACTTCGCGGTATTCCCGAACAACTCGATCTGTGCCAGGACCTGATTGGCGAACGAGGAGCTCATCACGTACGACGGATGCCCCGTGCCGCAACCCAAGTTCACCAAACGGCCCTCGGCCAGCAGGATGATCCGCTTGCCGTCCGGAAACACGATGTGATCCACCTGGGGCTTGATGTTGTCCCAGGTGTACTGCCGCAGCGCCGCGACCTCGATTTCGTTGTCGAAATGGCCGATGTTGCAAACGATGGCCTGGTCCTTCATGCGCTTCATGTGCTCGTGGGTGATCACATGGAAATTGCCGGTGGCCGAGACGAAAATGTCGGCCTTGTCCGCGGCATAGTCCATGGTGACGACGCGATAGCCTTCCATCGCCGCCTGCAAGGCGCAGATCGGATCGATCTCGGTCACCCATACTTGGGCTGATAGCGCGCGCAGCGCCTGGGCCGAACCCTTGCCCACGTCGCCGTAGCCGGCAACCACGGCCACCTTGCCGGCGATCATGACATCGGTGGCGCGCTTGATGGCGTCCACCAAGGATTCGCGGCAACCATACAGATTATCGAACTTGGACTTGGTCACGGAGTCGTTGACGTTGAAGGCGGGGAACGCCAGCTCACCGTCCTTGGCCATCTGATACAGGCGCTTCACGCCCGTGGTGGTCTCTTCGGTAACGCCCTTGATCTTGGCGAGCCGGGTCGAATACCACTTGGGTTCAATTTTAAGCTTGGCCTTGATGGCCGCGAACAGCACCTGCTCTTCCTCGCTCTCAGGCTTGGCGAGCACTGAAGGATCCTTCTCGGCCTTGGCGCCAAGATGCAGCAGCAACGTCGCATCCCCGCCATCGTCCAAAATCATGTTCGTATAGCCGCCGTCCGGCCATTCGAAGATGCGATGCGTGTAATCCCAATACTCCGTCAACGATTCGCCCTTGGTGGCGAAGACCGGCGTGCCGCCGACGGCAATGGCCGCCGCCGCATGGTCCTGGGTCGAGTAAATGTTACAGGATGCCCATCGCACTTTGGCGCCCAAGGCGTTCAGGGTCTCGATCAACACAGCCGTCTGGATGGTCATGTGGAGGGAACCGGTGATCCGCGCGCCCTTCAACGGCTGTTGTGCTGCGTATTCATGGCGGATGGCCATGAGGCCCGGCATTTCGGTCTCAGCGATTTTGATTTCCTTACGACCCCAGTCGGCAAGACTTAAATCCTTGACCAGGAAATCCACGGGGGTTTTGATTGCTGCATTCATTGACGTACTCCTTTTGCTCAACTTTAGGGGCGTCGCGCTGCTCAGGCGGCGCGGGTCGCCTTGAATTCCGCCGCAAGCGTCGCCGCCTTGTCGGTGCGCTCCCAGCTGAACTCTTCTTCCTTACGGCCAAAATGGCCATAAGCGGCGGTTTTCTGATAAATCGGCCGGGCCAGATCCAGCATCTCGCGCAGCCCAAAGGGTGTCAGATCGAAGTGCGCACGCACCAATTGCGTGAGGCGAACGTCCGACAGTTTCCCGGTGCCAAAGGTCTCGACCATGATCGAGGTGGGTTCGGCGACGCCGATGGCATAGGAAACCTGCACTTCGCAGCGGTCGGCGAGGCCCGCAGCGACGATGTTCTTGGCAACGTAGCGGGCGGCATAGGCCGCCGACCGGTCGACCTTGGACGGATCCTTTCCGGAGAAAGCGCCGCCGCCATGACGGGCAAAGCCGCCATAGGTATCGACGATGATCTTGCGTCCCGTGAGGCCACAGTCGCCGACCGGACCGCCGATCACGAAACGTCCCGTCGGATTGATGTGATACTTCGTGCGTTTGTCGATCCATTTGGCCGGCAGCACGGGCTTCAAGATCTCTTCCATCACCGCCTCTCGCAAATGCTTGGTGCTGATGTCGTCCGAATGCTGGGTCGACAGCACCACCGCTTCGAGGCCCACCGGTTTGTCATTCTCATAACGAAGCGTGACCTGGCTCTTCGCATCGGGCCGAAGCCACGCCAATTTGCCGTTCTTGCGCACCTGAGCCTGGCGCTTGACCAGCCGGTGCGCCAAGGTAATGGCAGCCGGCATGAGCACGTCCGTCTCGTTGGTGGCGTAGCCGAACATCAATCCCTGATCGCCGGCGCCCTGCTTGCGCTCGTCTTTCTTGTCGACGCCCTGGGCGATGTCGGGAGACTGTTTGCCGATGATATTGAGCACACCGCAGCTCGCGCCGTCGAAGCCCATCTCCGAGGTGTCATAGCCGATATCGAGTACGGTTTTGCGGACCAGTGCTTCCACATCGACCCACGCGCTGGTCGTCACTTCGCCGGCAACGATCACGACACCCGTTTTGACCAAGGTCTCGCATGCCACGCGACCGCGCGGATCGACCGCCAAAATGGCATCGAGAACAGCGTCCGAAATCTGGTCGGCGACCTTGTCCGGATGCCCTTCGGAAACGGATTCCGATGTGAAAGAAAAACTCTTGCTCATGTTTTCATCCCCTGACCGAAACTCGACCCAAAACTTGCCTTGTAGCGCTGCGCGAACTCCGCTTCGGTAAACGTGTGATTCTGGGGACCCCGCGACTCGATTTTCATCGAACCCATCAAGGAAGCTACCCGCCCCGTCGTTTCCCAATCCAAACCGTGCAGCAAGCCATGGATTAGACCAGCGCGGTAGGCATCTCCGCAACCGGTCGGGTCGACGACGGCCCGCGGCTCCACCACCGGAATGCTGAATGTCCGCTCTTTGGTATAAATGGTCGACCCTTCCGCGCCACGCGTCACGATCAGGGCGTCAACCTGTGCCACCACGTCCGGAGCGGTCAGGCCGGTCTTTTCGCGCATGAGCTCCCATTCATAGTCATTGACCGCCACCCAGGTTGCCGATTGGATGAATTGCGCGATTTCTGTCGCGCCAAACATCGGCAGACCCTGCCCGGGATCGAAAATGAAGGGGATCCCTGCCGCTTTGAACTGAGCTGCGTGCTCCATCATGGCCTGTCGGCCGTCCGGGGCGACGATGCCGACGGCAATGGGGTGGGCGGCAGCGGCCGCGACGTCGTTCAAGTGCGCATATTGCATTGCGCCGGGATGAAATGCCGTGATCTGATTATCATCGAGATCGGTCGTTATGAACGCCTGCGCCGTGAATTCGGCATCGACGACCGTGATGTAGTCGACATTGAGCCCGAGCGACACGAGGCGCTCACGATAGACCCCGAAATCATGCCCTGCCGCGGCCATGGGGATGCCGTCGTCTCCCAGCAGCTTGAGGCCATAGGCGATGTTCGCCGCACAGCCGCCGTATTCGCGGCGCATTTCCGGCACCATGAACGCGACGTTCAAGATGTGGAGCTTGTCGGGGAGAATATGTGCCTTGAATCGGTCCGGGAAGACCAGAATCGTGTCGTAAGCCACCGATCCGCAAATCAACGCCGCCTTGCGCCCGACCGTTCCATTGACCATCGCGAACCTAAGATGAACCAAACCGCTATTCTATCCGCAAATCGATGCCGAGCGGTGGCTCCAATGCTGATTTGTGGCGGACGACACCTTACGCTCATGGCGGTTGCGCTCCACCGCTCGATGAAATCATGATGGGAGCGATACTTTAGGAGGTTGGAATGAACAGGACCCACGCGGCCATTACGGCGATTACCAGCTTGCTGACTCTCGGCGCCGCAGCGCTCGGGGCACCGGCATCAAGCACCGAAGAGGCGCCCAAGGAGAAATGCTACGGAGTGGCCAAGGCGGGCAAGAACGATTGCGCGGCGGCCGCCCATTCCTGTGCCGGGCAGGCCAAGGTGGATGGCGACGGCAAGGACTGGGTCTATGTGCCCCAGGGCACCTGCGAGCGCTTGGGCGGCAGTCTGACCGCCAAGTGATGCGGCCCATGCCGATGCGATCCCCGGTGGATTCACAGCCGACCCTGGCTCCCGGTACCGGTGCCGGCCTCGGGCTGCGGGCGCCGCATCACGCCACGGTAGTGACATCCTGGCCCGAGGCCGCCTGGTTCGAAGTACACAGCGAAAATTATTTCGCCGATGGCGGCCTGGCGATCGACACGCTGGAGAAGGTCCGCTCGCGCTATCCGCTGTCATTGCACGGAGTCGGCTTGTCATTGGGATCGACCGATCCTCTGAACCGGCGGCACCTCGCCAACCTGAAGCGGCTATGCCGGCGATTGGAGCCCGCGCTGGTGTCGGAACACCTCGCCTGGAGTTCGGTCGGCGGCCATTTCGCGAATGATCTGCTGCCTCTCCCGTATACCGAGGAGGCGGTGCACCATGTCAGCGAGCACATCATTCAGGTCCAGGACATGTTGGAGCGGCGGATTTTGATCGAGAACGTGGCAAGCTATGTCGCGTTCACAGCCTCGACCCTCACGGAATGGGAGTTCGTGTCGGCGGTGGCCGACGCATCGGGCTGCGGTCTCTTGCTGGACCTCAACAACGTGTACGTGACCGCGCACAACCAAGGCTTCTGCTGGCGGGAGTATCTCGCCGGCATACCGCCGGCGCTGGTGCAAGAGTTTCACCTGGCCGGCCACGAGCACCGCGAATCGGCGGGCGAGAGCCTCCTGATCGACACCCACGCCACCCGGGTCAGTGACGCCGTTTGGGACGTCTACGCGGCGGCCTTGAGGCGCTTCGGCCCCCGACCGACATTGATTGAATGGGATAGCGATGTTCCGCCTTTCGAGGTGCTGCAGTCGGAAGCCCGCAAAGCCGATCGCTACCGCGACACCGCCCATGCCCACGCTGCGTGAGATTCAGACTGCGATGCTCGCTGCCCTGCGCGTGGGACCGCTCGACCTGGCGACGCCCTACATCGATGCGGCCGGCCGGACGGCGCCTTTGCGCCTGCGCATTTACCGGGACAACATCCGCGAAAATTTCTACCGCGCTCTGCGCCTGACCTTCCCGGTCGTGCACCGGCTCGTCGGCGCCGATTATTTCCGGCAGACCGCCAGGTCCTTTCAAAACCGCTGCCCGTCGCGCAGCGGCGATCTGAAAGATGCCGGCGAGTCGTTCCCGGACTACCTCGGCGAGCTGCATCGCAACGACCGGTTTGGCTATCTCCAGGATGTGGCACGTCTCGAGTGGTTGATCCAGGAGGCCTCGCTCGCGGCGGACCATGAACCCTTCAATTGGCAATCGCTCGCAGCCGTCGATCCATCGGTGTATGAATCACTCACGATCACGCTGCATCCCACCTTGCGCTTGTTTGAATCACCCTTCCCGGCGCTCTCCATCTGGGAATCGAATGTCATGGAAACGCAGGACCTCGCTGCCATCGATCTCGCCGGCGGCGCCGATCGGGTGGCCATCATGCGCCGGCGATCGCTCGAGTTCCTGCGTCTCAAGGTCGGTGAGCTGGCATTCCTGCAATCGTTGGGCGCGGGGATGAGCTTCGGAGTGGCGGTGGACTGCGGCCAGGCGGCGGATGCGCTGTTCGATGCGACCGGCGCACTGCAGCGCTTCGTATCGGCGGCAGCCGTGGTCGAATTTTCGGTTCCGGAAATTTAAGCGAGGCAGTGCTCGATGTCCATTCTCGATGTCCTCTGTGCGCCCAGCACGCTCACCGCCCGGATCTTCAATCCGCTGCAACCGCTTTATTCGCTGGCCGCTCGACTCTATGTCAGCTGGCAATTCCTGAAGTCGGGCTTCATCAAAATCACCACCTGGCCGAACACGCTGTATTTGTTTGCCCACGAATACCATACCCCGGGACTCACGCCGCACGATGCCGCGGTTGCCGGGACCATCGGCGAGGTGGTTTTTCCCGTTCTGCTGATGGCCGGCTTCTTGAGTCGTCTCTCCGCTCTCGGGCTGCTCGCGGTCAATGTGGTTGCCGTGATCTCTTACGCCCATGTGTTGCTCGCCGACGGCTCCGAAGCCCTGCTCGGTCAGCACCTGTTGTGGGGCATCCTCTTGCTGTTCCTGCTCCTCTACGGACCTGGCAAGCTGTCCTTGGATCATTTCATGAACGAGGCCCGCCTCTGACATTGGGTCGTGACATCTGCGGCGACTGGAACTCGAGCATCGGCCGCGAATGGCTCGTGACCAACGGCCTCGGCGGCTACGCCTGCGGCACGGTGGCCGGCGCCAACACCCGCCGTTACCACGGCTTTCTCATGGCGAGCCTCAAGCCGCCTGTGATGCGCAAATTGCTCGTGGCAAAGGTCGACATCAGGGTTGAGTATCGGGACGCGTCCTATGAGCTTGCAGCGAACGAATTCGCCGACGGCACCATCGCTCCGCGCGGCTTCGAATTGCTCGAGTCCTTCCGCCTCGAGGAGGGCATCCCGATCTGGCGCTATGCACTCGCCGATGCGCTGTTGGAACAACAGATTTTCATGGCCCCGGGCGCGAACACCAGTTATCTGCGGCTTGTGGTGTCACGGGCTGCGGCGCCCCTGACGGTCCATTGCACCCCGCTGGTGACTTACCGCGACTATCACCAGCAAGGGCGCGGCCCACAGCCGCTCCAGGCAGTGGCAGGCTCCGGCGAATGCACCGTGGTATCCGCGGACGCGACGCCGCTTTATCAGCTGCGGGTGAGCGCGGGAACGTTCACCCGCAACGAACTCTGCTACTGGAATTTCCTGCACCGCGAGGAACGCGACCGGGGACTCGATGCGATCGAGGACCTCTGGGGTCCGGGAACTTTCACAGCCACCTTGCGCGTTGGTGAACCGATGGTGCTCACCGCCGGCACGGAGGCCGCCGCTCGCGCCGCGGACGACATCCTCGAGCAGCGGCGCGCCCGCTCGCGACTGCTCATCGGCCGGCTGCCGGGATCAGCGCCCGCTTGGGTGCGTTCCCTCGCCATCGCCGCCGACCAGTTCATCGTCCGCCGCGACCCACCCGATGCCCCCTCGTCGAGCGCAGTCCCCTCGTCGAGCGCAGTCGCATCGTCGACGGTAGCCGCATCGGCGACGGTAGCCGCATCCTCGACGGTAGCCGCATCGTCGACCGTAATCGCCGGTTACCCCTGGTTCACCGACTGGGGACGCGACACCATGATCGCCCTGCCGGGCCTGACCACGGTGCTTGGGCGGCACGAGGACGCCGCCTCGATCCTGCGCACCTTCGGCGCCCACGTGAGCCGCGGCATGCTGCCGAACCGGTTCCCCGACGGCGGCGAAACGCCCGAGTACAACACCGCCGATGCGACACTGTGGTGGTTTCAAGCGGTGAGCGAACACCTCGCCGCAACGGCCGATCATGAGCTTCTCGAGGACCTCTATCCGATACTTGCCGACTGCATAGACCGGCATGTGCAAGGGACTCGCTATGGCATCGAAGTCGACGGCCGGGATGGATTGCTACGAGCGGGGCAGCCGGGCACTCAACTGACGTGGATGGATGCCCGGCACGGTGACCATGCCTTCACGCCGCGAGTCGGCAAACCGGTCGAGATCAATGCGCTGTGGCTGAACGCGCTGGCAGTCGCGCACCGTCTCGCGGCATCGCTCGGAAAAGCCGCCGATCAGCGCCGCTTCGAGGCGTTGCTCGCTCGCGGGACCGCGGGTTTCGGCCGCTTCTGGAACGAGAGCCTGGGTTGCCTCTACGACGTGCTCGACGTCGATGGCGGAACCGCAAACGATGCCCGCCTACGCCCGAATCAGCTCTTTGCCGTTTCGCTGCCGCTCTGCGTGCTGACCCCCGCGCAGCAACGGGCCGTGGTCGACATCTGTGCCAGAGAATTGCTGACGAGTTATGGTTTACGCAGCTTGAGCCCGAACGATCCGGGCTATACCGGTCATTATCAAGGTGACGCCGCGCAGCGAGACGCCGCCTATCACCAGGGCACCGCGTGGAGCTGGCTGTTGGGTCCGTTCGCGCGGGCCCAATACCGGGTCTACGGCGATCCTAAGCGGGCTCAAGGAGTGCTCGAGCCGATTGCCCAGCATCTCGATGCAGCCTGTTTGGGCTCGGTCAGCGAAATCTTCGATGGTGACCCGCCTCACCGTGCACGCGGCTGTTTCGCGCAAGCCTGGAGCGTCGCTGAGTTGCTGCGCTCCTGGATCTATCTCGAAGTTCAGGTCTCGAATCCCTAAGGAAATCTCATGAATACCGAGCGCGAGCGCTTGCTCGCCAACGTGCCCGGCCCCGACGGGTGGCAGCACTGGGGGCCTTACTTGAGCGAGCGCCAATGGGGCACCGTGCGCGAGGATTACAGCGCCGGGGGCACCGCATGGGAATACTTTCCTCATGACCATGCGCGCAGCCGCGCCTATCGTTGGGGCGAAGACGGGATAGCGGGTGTCGCCGACGCGGCGCAACTCGTCTGCCTGTCACTCGCCCTGTGGAACGGGCGGGACCCGATCCTCAAGGAGCGCCTGTTTGGACTCACGAACACGGAGGGCAACCATGGCGAAGACGTCAAGGAACACTACTTTTACCTCGATGCCACACCCACCCACTCCTATCTTAAGATGCTGTACAAGTATCCGCAGCGCCCTTTTCCCTACGCCGAGCTGGTCGCGCAGAACGCGGCACGGGGCACTTTGCTGCCGGAATATGAACTGATCGACACCGGCGTATTCGCCGACGATCGCTATTTCGACGTCTTCGTCGAATACGCCCAGGGAGCGCCCGGCGATCTGTTGATGAAGGTCACCGCCTGGAACCGGGGCCCCGATGCCGCCGATCTGCATGTCATCCCTCAGCTGGTGCTGCGTAATACCTGGAGCTGGCAACCGGGGACGATCAAGCCGCAGCTGCGTCCGGCCGGCGACGGCGCAATCGCCATCGAACCGGTCGATCTCGGCATGACCCGCCTGTACTTCGAAGGGCCGGCACGAGTGTTGTTCACCGAAAACGAATCCAATGCGGAGCGCCTGTGGAACTGCCCGGGCAAGGGATACTTCAAGGACGGCATCCACGGTCACATCGTCGACCACCGCAAGGATTGCGTGAACCCGGCACGTATCGGCACCAAGGCGGCGGTGTGGCATCAGTCCAGCATCCCACCGGGCGGCAGCATCGAGTGGCGGCTGCGGCTGTCGCGGTTCAACCAGCCCACGCCGTTCGCGGAGTTCGATTCCTGTTTGAATTTGCGCCGCACCGAAGCCGACGGCTTCTACGACGATCTTCAGAAAAACATCCTCTCAACCGATCAACGCCGCGTACAGCGCCAGGCGTTCGCGGGCATGATCTGGAACAAGCAGTTCTATCATCTGGACGTCCGCCGTTGGCTCAAGGGTGATCCGGGTCAGTTACCGCCTCCCGAAGCCCGCCTGCAGGGCCGCAACAGCGAATGGAACACCCTCAACAACGCCGATATCGTGTCGATGCCCGACAAGTGGGAATATCCCTGGTACGCGTCATGGGATCTCGCCTTTCATTGCATACCGTTCGCCTTGATCGACGCCGCATTCGCCAAGCATCAGCTGGTGCTGCTGACACGCGAGTGGTACATGCATCCGAACGGCCAGATACCCGCCTATGAATGGGCGTTCGGTGATGTGAATCCGCCGGTGCACGGCTGGGCAGCGTGGCGGGTCTATCAAATCGACCGCAAACAGAATGGCGGCCGGGGCGACCTCGAATTCCTCGAGCGAGTGTTTCACAAGCTCATGTTGAATTTCACCTGGTGGGTCAATCAGAAGGACAAAGCGGGGCGAAATATCTTTCAGGGCGGATTTCTCGGGCTGGACAATATCGGCGTCTTCGATCGCAGCGCACGGCTGCCCGGCGGCGGCTTTCTCAACCAGTCGGACGGCACCAGCTGGATGGCCATGTATGCCCTGAACCTGATGCGGATCGCTTTGGAGCTGGCCCAACACAACCATGTCTATGAAGACATTGCTTCCAAGTTCTTCGAGCACTTTCTCGGCATCGCCGAAGCGATGAACACGAAGTACAACGACGATGCCGGACTGTGGGACGAACAAGACCAATTCTATTACGACGTTCTCAATCTCCCCGACGATGTGCGGATCCGGATGCGTATCCGCTCGATGGTGGGCCTCATCCCGCTGTTCGCGGTCGAAACCTTGGAACCGGAACTGCTCGAAAAGGTGCCCGGCTTCCGCAAGCGATTGGAGTGGCTGATGGCCCACCGGCCGGATCTGGCGAACCTGGTCTCGCGCTGGCAGGCGCCCGGGCGCGGCGAGCGGCGGTTGCTGTCCTTGCTGCGCGGTCACCGCATGAAGAAATTGCTCAGTCGGATGCTCGACCCGAAGGAATTTCTATCCGATCACGGGATTCGCGCCCTCTCGCGGGTGCATCTCGACCGGCCCTACGTGCTGCGCTTCGACGGCAATGACCTGACGGTCCGCTACACGCCCGCCGAGTCGGACTCCCGGCAATTCGGCGGCAACTCGAACTGGCGGGGACCGATCTGGTTTCCGGTCAATTTTCTGCTCATCGAAACCTTGCAAAAATTTCACCACTATTACGGCGGCGACTTCAAGGTGGAGTGCCCGACGGGCTCCGGCCGGACCCTGTCACTCGCGGACGTGGCGCACGAGCTCTCCGAGCGGCTGACCGGCATCTTCTTAGAGGATCCCAAAGGTTGTCGCCCAGTACTCGGACAGTATCCGCAATTACAAAACGATCCCCACTATCGGGATTACCTGCCGTTCTACGAATACTTCGACGGCGACACCGGCCGCGGTGTCGGGGCCTCCCACCAGACGGGTTGGACGGGATTGATCGCGAAGCTCCTCATGCCGCGAACCGATGACTAGCGATCGAACCGCAGACCGCAGACCGCTGGCCGCTACTTCTGCGCGGCCTTCCATTTCTCGACGGCCGCCATGGTGTTGCCGACGTGATGATCGGGATCCATGGCCGTGTATTCGTAGATGATCTTGCCGCTCGGAGCGATGACATACGACGTCCGGTCGGCGTACTTGGGCTCCGCCGCAAGGACCGCGTCGTAGGCCTTGGTGATGTGCTGGTCGGCGTCCGAAGCGACGGCGAATTTATTGCGGCATTCGGTGACGGAGAATTTGTTGAGCACATCGATCGGATCGTGCGAAACGCCGATCACCGTCGCCCCCAGCGCTTGGAACTTCGGCGTGGCCTCCGCAAAATCATGCGCCTCCACCGTGCAGCCGGAGGTGAAAGCCGCCGGGTAGAAGTACAGGACGACCGGACCGCGCTTCAGCGCGTCCGCGAGCGAGAAGGTGAACGGTTTGCCGGCCAGCGTCGCCTGGGTGGTGAAGTCGGGTGCCTGGGCGCCGTCCGGGAGAGCCGCCCACACGGGAACCGACAGTACTGCACTCGCGAGAGCGATCGAGATCAAACGATTCATACCGAATCCCCCATTTTCACCAATGCTGCGGCGCTGAGTCTGCGCTAACGTCTTCCGGCCCGCAAGGCATCGATGACTGATGATGCAAGGTTCCCTCGGAATCACCAGATCGTTTCAACCTGACCCCAATCGATAATGCGCTGATCGCGGGTGATCACGGGTACTTTCATTTCGAGCGCGGCAGCCACGATGAACCGATCTGCCGGATCACCTGGAAATGATCCACCCAAGCCGGCGGCTCGAATGGCTGCGCCAGGAGTGAAAGGCAGCAACTTGATCTTGTGGCGCTCGAGAGCAAGTCCCACCCACTTCGATACCTCAACATCCAACCTTAATCGTCCGCCGTTGGAGAGCATAGCTACCTCCCAACACGAGACAGGATGTACGCCCAATTCGTTGGCACGTTTGATCCGCGCCTTCGCTTTCTTGGAGAACCGCAGATCCTCCGACGCATACCAGATCCAAGCGTGGGTATCCAAAACCATCAAGGCGCGCTGTCCCATTTCTCCTCTATCGGTGAGATCAAATCCTCTTGAAAAATGACACTGCCTCTCAACGGATTCACCTGTGCGGCATTCTTATGGACATAAGGAGAGATCTCGACCACCGGCTTACCGTGGCGCGTCACGAGAAGGGGCTGACGAGTCGCGCGTACCTCTTCGAGCAAAGCCAGGCAGTGGGTCTTGAACTCGGTGGCTGGAACGGACTTCGGTTCTTTCACGATGCTCTCAGTTATAGTCTATAAATAATGGACCATAATTCTGCAACTATTTGCCTTGGCTGTCAAAGCTGAGCGCGCGCCGCGTACTCGATGAGTTCAACGGTGGGGCCCTACTTTCGTCGAAACGCGCGGCGTTACTTCGCGCTGCGCCAGTCGAATAGATTCGCGCCGGGGAACCGTTCCGGAGGTGGCAGTGTCGGATCGTTCAACAGCATCAAGCCCCAGTAGGCCCACGCCCCTTTGCTGAACAGGCCCGACGGCGCCTGCTGATAAGCGGTTCTAAATTCGTCCCATGAAAATCTGCTCCGGGTCGCGATGATGTCATCGGCACTGCCACGGGCCATGACTTGGCACAGAAAGAGATTCACATTCCCCAAGAGTTGGCTGGGCTCGGTATACCAATTGACGTTTCTCGCGACTTCCTCGAGCGAGATCTCAGCGCTCATGGTCCCGTACCAGGTGCGCCGATGGTCTCCATTGCGGCGACTGCGTGCAGATCCTGCAGGGACACTCCTCTCACCGCGGCGCGAAGCTCAGCCTGCACGCTCGTGGGCGGATGGTCAGCCAGATCATCGAAATAGCACAGCACCTGCAACGTCAGCACTCGATTGTACTGCCGCCCGTAAATTGCAGCGGCGCAATCGATCCCTTCCGCCAGGTCGAGGCGCCCCGCTGTAACGAGTGCGTGAATGTCTAGGTAGTCTTTCAATTCGTTGCGCTGTGGAATCGTGGCGCACTTGGTTCCAAGTAGATCACGAAGTGAGGCAACTGCAATCCCGTTGCTTTCTACAATATCCGGCGGCTCGATATGGCGAACGACAGACTGGAAAAGAAATCGAAATCCACGCTCTGGCGGTGTCCGAGACGCAGCGCTAAAGCCGTATCACCGTACAACACAAAGTCCTCCGGTGTCGATTTGAGCTGATTCCAGACCCAGAGCTGGCTTGGCGGAAGGATACCGAGAATTGGCGTCAGCACCCCCATCGAGAGCTATTCCAATGGCCAAAGTCCGAGTCGCTTGATTTTAGCTGATCTGACCGTAACCCTCGCCCTCGCGGCCGCTCAGGCTGCTGCCGCGCTGACCGACTCAGGAGCCCGCTCATCCCGACCCTCTCGACACCAGCACCACACCCACACAAATCAGTGCGATCCCCATCACCTTGGCGGGTGTCAGGGTCTCACCCAACCACAACACCGACACCGCGGCAACGACGATATAACCCAAGGACAACATCGGGTAAGCGGTGCTCACCGGCGCCTTGGAGAGCGCGGCCAACCAAACACAGACGCTGGTTCCGTAGCAAAACATCCCAGCCCAGAACGGCAGACTGGTGCCCAGGCTCAAGATGCTGTACCTCAGGGTGTCGAATCCAAAGTCCGATAATTGTGCGAGCGGCCGGGTCGCCACTTTGAGCAACAACTGCGCCGCCGCGTTGAGGCACACGCCGGTCAGAATCAAGAGCCATGTCACCCCGCTCATTGCCGGGCCACGACAACTCGGTTGACGTCGTGGGCGATCTCGCGCATCGGGACGCCCCGGTCCATCAGGTCTTGAAACAGGCGCTTCTCCATGACCGCATAGCCTTGAGGGGCCGCCCGCCACTTGAAGATGAACGCTTGCAAGTCCGGAATTTCCGCCGCGGGATTCATGTTGAGACCATAGTCGAGTTCGCCGCGATAGGACACCAACTCGACGGTCCTATCCCAATAAAACGGCAGCGTCTGATCGTACATTTGAATGCTATAGATCGGCGCGGTTGGCGCCAAAGCCCCGGCCGTTGCCGCCAATGTTGCGTCGGCCAGTATTGCGCCGGAATAAATGGGTGCCACGGCCTTGGCGCCGGCCAGCAGCAACAGCATGGCGAAGCACCATCCCGCGCCCAAGATCACCGCATCGCGAGTCGGCTCACGGCGCCGGTTGGCGAGTACGGCAGCTCCGCTCACCGCGAGGAGCGCGGCCGCTTCGAGCAGCGGCCGGGCCAACAAGGCGAAACACTGGCCGCGGGCCGTGGCCGGCAGGAACTTGGGCCCCCACACGGCGGCGAGCCCCGCCGCTATGGCAACCAGCAGGCCGATCATGGCGGTGATCGACATGTCACGCCGCCATGCCGACAACGGCGCCGCCGCTGTCAGCAGGGCGAGCGCGGGCAGTGCCGGCAGGATGTAGGGAATCAGCTTCGAATCGGACAACGAGAAAAATACGCACACGAAGACCACCCAGATCCACAGAAATACCCGCGGTGCGAACTGCCCGCCGGCAGGCGCTCGGCGCCACCCGAGAGCGAGCGCGCGTAACGCGGACACCGTCCAAGGGATACAGCCCACCGCGAAC
>Ga0116228_10002656_pt1 | contig 15504 bp, 6 predicted proteins | sample S1TSphfallax_2_FD_89694 | JGI IMG/M metagenome (GOLD analysis project Ga0116228, IMG submission 89694) | Host-associated microbial communities from peat moss isolated from Minnesota, USA - S1T2_Fc - Sphagnum fallax MG | ecosystem: Host-associated > Plants > Peat moss > Unclassified | place: USA...
ATAATGGAATACCATTTGCTGAGCTATTTAGCCATGTTGACTCTACCCGTTCACCAACGCTAGGTACCATCCCAACTTTGTCATCTGGAATGCCTGAATTCTGAAACACTTACAAGCTTCCCACGGGATGATGATTTAATCCTTCCTTCTCCAAAATTGTATTGAGATCTCAAGGCAGTGCCCACTTTTGATTTTTTTTCCTGGGCTGCCTAATTGAGAAAGGGATCAACTTCTTTTTCTTTTCGGTTGCTCTTTTGAAGCCCCAAGGGAGACCTTTCAAATTAGCCTCCAATTTTTTTGTTAAAAGACATATGGGGAGCAATTTGGAAAGTTTTTAAACTCAAATTTTATGTTTCATTCAAGTCTAATCTTTACAAATGATGTGAGATTTAGGCCCATTTGGTGAGATGAAAGCTGAATCATCATCCATTCTCATCATGTTAATGGATGATGGGTGAAATTGACTAACAAAGTGTAATGTTCGTTGATAAATAAAACATGACCCCAAGTAATCTATGATCATGAATGAAATTAATTTTGATGGATGAATCTAACCCCATTAATTGGAATGAATCACATCTAACTACAAGAACACTAATTTTGATGAATGAGAAATAACCCAACTAGGTGAAAATATTCCTAGTTGGTGAATGAAATAATTGGAGAATTGTTCATGATGTTTGAAGATGAATTTTATTTCATCGATCAAAAATCATCTAAAATTTTATTTCAACCATGAATTTCATTGGAAGAATATATAAACTTTCATGCATAAACTTGTGTGGATGAATTCCAATTGAATTCATCAACAAAATAAAACTTTAAATGATGTTCCATTGATAGAATTAAATCACTACAAGAAATCTTGCATTAGGTAACCATTCAATTTGTGATTATATGTGACTATTTGTCATTTCTAATTATGTTTTATATTTTTTAGAACTAATAACTATCTTTTTAAAAAAAATTATTATTTTTGTGATTATGGTGCAACTACTAAATTATACATCTTTCCATATTGATTAACTAGGTTTTTCATTCAGAATAGGCCTTTATGTTCATTTAATTGTAAATTTATTTGTAAGTTGGTTTTTTTTTGTGATGTGGATATACATTTTATGTAGACTAAAGTGTTTTGGACTACACTAAGAATATATTTAATATCTAGTCAAGGTTCATGAAGCATATATTAAAATTTATTTAACATACTTAAAAGTATTTAACCTATATTCAATGCATATTAAAATAGGCAATTTCATTTTGATTTTATATTAAGGTTTGTTTACAAATATAACATGTTCATTTTAATGGATAATTAAATTATTGTGACGAGGTCATATTAAAATGAAATAATCTTAATGTCCAACAAATATTCATTATTCATAAAAGAATATGATCAATAAATTGATTAGATAATGTAAAATATGGAATAATAATTAATTAAATCGATTTATTATTATTTTGATGAATTAATATCTTATATTTATAATTAACTATTGATTATTAAATTAATAATCATTGATCACTTAAAATAATAATTAATTGATTCGAATGAATATTATGAAATATTAATTTAAATTAATTTAAATAAGTTCACCAAATATAAATTATATTTAATAGTTTCTTACAAAAAAATTTAAAATTAATCTGATTATTTAACGAATTAAATATTCTAATATACAATATTCAGTATATGTTAATTTATTTGATAAATTTTTCATTGCAACCTATTAATCAAACCAGAAAGTATAAATAGCTAGTAGATGAGTTATTAATTATTAATTAATTAATTAAATTTTAACAAATTCAATTATGTAGTTTGTATTAATGATTAATTGGATTGATTTAATATTTAATTCATAATTTTATAATTAATAATCTATTTCTATTAATTAGTTTAGAATTTACTAAAAGTTAATTAATACTTCAATTAGTAACTCAATTAGAATTCAACTTATAATTCATATTTACTAAGAAAATTGATGGTAAATGCATATTAATAATTAGTTAATTAATAGTAATTTAGCTTATAAAAAATTTAATTGAAATTTCATTGATTTAATTATCTAGTTATTAGTAATGATTAACTCAATTTTTTTCCTATTTAGTTCATAAATTTAGTTTTTTGGGAAGAAAAATTTCATGCAGCCAATGGGAAGGCCCAGGCATGTGCTCAAGGTGCCTTGCTTTTTGTCCTTTTGTGTTTTGTGGGGTGGGGGCTAGGGGGGGGTGATTTTTTTCATATTTCCTAGCTTCCTAATGTGTTCACACTATGTTCCCTTCAAGTTCCCAATATGTTCCCTAATTTCACAATGTTTTCCCCAACATGTTTTCCATACCACCTCACTTTTATCCCATATGCCTTGGAAAATGGTGTCCTCCTTTCACCTATATAGGTGGGCCAAAGGGGAGGAATTATATATTTCAAAATAAAGCCTTCTATTATGGGGAGTTTTCATAGTTTCATTTTTTTTGAGTGATGGGCCAATTAAATTAACATCTTGCCAAAAAGAATAAAAAAAAAGAACTTGGGAGGCATCTCATCTAATTAATAGGACAGATGACTATGTCCCAAAACTGATTTCCTTACCATTAGTCTAGGCCAAAAATGGTGATTAATAGGGAATAAAAAAAAATCATACTAATTTCATTACATCAAAATGTGTATTAGTTCACTCTAGATTTCACTAGGTTTTTGAATGAATTTGAACATTTTTACCTGATGAAATTGATTAACCCCTTAATGAACATGGATCAGTTGCTATGGTCAATAAATTGCTTTATTAGTACCTAATGAAACAAGGTTGTTTTCTAGTGAAATATACATTTATCAAGCCATTCATTTGCTAGTTAATTAATTAACTAACATAGAAATTAATTAAATTTAAATTATTTAATACATAATATTATTGATAATTTCATGATTTTTAGCCTATGATTTATTGACACGTGTCATTACGTAGGCTAAGTTTAAAACCTTAGGTAAACCACATAATCAACCTAAGCACATTATTTAGGGAGCTAGATATGAAAATATTCAATAATTTATTATTGTTGACCACACACAACACCACTTATGAAGTTTGATCCCTTAACCTTTAGAACGAAGGTAAACACCCTTATCATCAAGCCACCACACTCGTTGTGATAATATTTTACATTACATTTTATTGATCAAATACTTCATTTTAAACATTACAAAAACATAAACTTTGAAAATTCATATCTTATTGAGATTTTGTTCAAATGAAATGATTTGAATGTTTTTTTTTAAATTCAATAATGTACATAATCACATTTATTTCATTTTGAAAGTAAAATCATTTAAACAAAAAAAATGTTGAATATCAATGACCATTCTTTTGAATTTTTTTTTAATAAATGGATAATTTTTTTGTTAATATAATATTATTACCTATGCTAAGTTACTTTCAATTATCATATGGTTGTTTTTCATTAATTTAAATTATTTCACCCTACATTATTTATGGCTATTTATGGCTATTCTCAAATTTTTTGGTTATTTTTTGCTATTTCACCTTGAGATGTTTTTAGCTATTAAAAGTTTTTTGGTTTTTTGGTTTTTTTTTTGGTTTCTTTGGTTTTTTTTTTTGCTATTGTAAATTATTTCACTTCAGGCTATTTGCAACTATTATAAATTATTTTTTTATTATTCTAAGTTATTTCATCTTAGGTTATTATTGGTTACTTTTGGCTATTGAAGGTTATTTCACCTTATGTTATTATTGACAATTCTCATTTATTTTAAGATATTTCACCTTAAGTTATTTTTTCTATCATAAACTATTTCACCCTAAGTTATTTTTAACAATCTTAAACAATTCCATTATATGGTTATTGGTTGTTTTTTTATTGGGGATATTGGTGCTTATTAATGGCTAATATATTAGTGGCTATTGGTGCTTATTATATTGGTGGATATTGGTGGTTCTTATATTGGTGGATATTGGTGGTTATTTTATTGGTGGATATTAGTGGTTATTAATGTTATTATATTGACGGCTATTGTTGGTTATTCTATTAATGGCCATTAGTTATTGGTAGTTATTATATTGTAGGGTATTTTAAATTATTAGTTTTAGGTTATTATTTTTTATTTTAAGTTATTATACTTAGGATAAAATAATTTATAATAACATAAAGTAGAATGACCTTGAATAGTTTAAAGTATAACTTGAAATAACATATATTAACTTAAAATAAAACAACTTAAGGTATAGCTTAAAGTTAGTTGAATAATTTAATTTAGAATAACTTAAAAGCTTATAATTAGCTAATTAAGATACTTTAAGTTAAAATAATGTATAATAGTTTAGGATACAATAATTTATAATAACACAAGGTATAAGTTAGAATAACTAAAGTAACTTAAAGTAATAAAGGGTATATCATAAAATAACATATATAAATATTTGTAAAAACATATAAATAAACTTATTTATTATAGTGCATTATGTTAACTAGTAATGAAACATGATGTTTACATAGTGATATTATAGTGAAATCAATAAAATGCAATGAATTTATTTCACTTTTAAGGTCCCATAGTGATTTAGGTTAATGAATTGCACCCCACTTTTGTAGTAGTGTTTTAACCCTAGGACTAAAGCAAAGTGGCCAACCTGAGGCTAAAATGCTCAATAATATTTTAACCCTAGGTCAAAATTCTCAACAATATTCTAATGCTAAGCCAAAATGCCCATGCCAAAACATGATTTGGTTCAATTTTGTGGCTTAAGGTCTAACATTAAACCAAAACTCATTTATTTTGAACCCATGTTTTTGGGTGTGTGGCTTAAGGTGATTTTAAAATGGGCTTAAGGACATTTGGCTTTGTGTTTTTACAAGATATTTGGCTTAGGGTGCTCATGAGACTTTGGGCCTCTTGCCTATGATGTTTGGCTTAGGGTGTTCATTGGCCTTTTGGCTTAGGACAATTGGCCTAGGGCCTAAAACAATTGGTTTTGTGTTTTTATAGGACATTTGGCTTAGGGTGTTCATGGGACTTTGGGCCTCTTGCCTATGATGCTTGGGTTAGTGTGTTCATCAACCTTTTCGCTTAAGATAATTGGCATAGGGCCTAAAATAATTGGTTTTGTGTTTTTATAAAACATTTGGCTTAAGGTGCTCATGGGACTATGGGCCTCTTGCCTACGATGTTTGGCTTAGGGTGCTCATTGGCCTTTTTGGCTTAGGACAATCGGCCTAAAGCCTAAGACATACCTAGAACTTGAGATAATTGGCTTAGGCCATAAGACAATTAACTTAAGGCCTAAGACATTTGTGTTAAAAGTTGGGACAATCAGCCTAGGACCTAAGACAAGTATCTTAGGGCCTAAGACAATTGCCCTAGTACCAAGGACAATATAAACCCAATGTTAATCTCTTTTGTTTCTTGAATGTTAACAGATTGTAGGACAATTAGCTTTTCTTGAGTCCAATACAAAGATTAATAGAAAGATTGTAGGACAATTGGCTAATTTTAAATGTTTCATGCCATTAAAAAAAACAAAGTATAATGTCTTATGTGATCTAATTTGAAGCCTAACCATTTTGATATCTAGTTGATAAGAGTGATCAATGCACCTTGGTTGTTACATGGACATTGTTTTCTATTTGTGAAAAATCAGACAATGAAGATATTCATGGAGATTTAACATTGAGGTCTAGAAAATAATTGCATAATATTTCTTTGATGCACCATATATTTTTAATGTTGCATGAAATTTTTGTGTTGTGCTAAGCTTTCTTCCTATTCTTGCATCTATGTTGTTTGAAGAGGACATGTACTTTCGGCAATAGCTCGCAACACTTTGCTTCAAATTATGTGTAAATATGATGATATACTTGACCATACAAAGTGTTTGTCCTCTTTTCCTCTGCTATGAAAATAATATGGCAAATAATGTTGTATTAGTACCCCAAAAAAATCAATGTTTTATGTCTTTCTTCCTTCTTTTACATAGATAATAATTTCAAGCTTCATGGGAATATGGCAATATGGCAATATGGGGTTTTTTAAAATGTAATTGGAATTACCACATGGATTGATATCTGTGAATTGGGGTGCATCCAGGGGCTGCTTACCATGGTCTACTGCCTTTTCCTTTCGAAAAAGATTTAAAATAGAGGGAATAAGAAGGGAAGACATTGATGGATAAATGTCTTTATTGTTGGGGGGTGTCTACTATGAGCCATTGTGAGTCATGGATTATAATACCACAAATTGTTAAACTTTAGTTCCATAGTTTTCCTTAGTGTTAATGATTTGAATCCTGATAAACCTCCAAGTAATAATTATTAAAAGTTGAATTAGCCTTTGGATATTTCAGCATAGAAGATTCTTTTATTTAAATTGATGTAAGGCTTAGTTAATTTTAGGACCTAGTAAACCTTTTTAAGTATATTATCCTTTTATGTTGTAGAGAGGTGAAAGGGGATGTAGAATTAAATGAGATTTTATTGATATATTGGGAATACAAGTCCATAATTAACAATAACATTTCGTCATGACAATATTAAGTTAGTTTGTAGAATAATCTTCAAGCAAGAATGATGTACTTGAAAGATTTTTAAGATGTAGTCCTAATACATCTTTATTTAGTTTTCACTTTTATCAGACTCTTAAATAGAATCCAAATCAAACTTAAGTATTAACATTTCCACATGAGTGGCCTCTAGTGAATTACAACTTAGTAAACAACTATAAGGGGATAAATCAAAATTGTAAAAACTCCAGAATGCGACGAATGGCGCAAGCTAGGTATTCGGCTCGATGCTCCATGTAAAAGGGGTTGATTGGGCCTTGCAGCCAACGATAATGGCCATCACCGGGAACCCAAGTTCGACAATGAAAACGAACATCATTGTCTTCACATTAACACTCTTCAAACCTTTTTGGTGTGGTTCCACAAGCAAGAACAAATTCTAAATAAATGGCTAGGGCATGTGGGTTAAGAGACAATCGACGATCCCATGCTGAACGATCGACTCGAGTGTGCACCATTTTTTTGGACGATTCTTCTTTGTGCGATCGTTGAAAGACATTCGCGTCAAATGGTGCTTCTTCAAGTTCTTCCTTTTCTACAGGTGCAATGAGAGGATCCGAGGGCATAGCAACATCATCCACCATAACAAAATTTTCACTTACATCAACAAAATTCGAAAGGTAGCCGAATTAATTTGACACTTGTGTTCAAAAGGGTCGTTCCTTTTATTCAAGAAATTAGGGTAGGCATGAAGCATGGCAGTGACGACGGAACTCCATGAAGACCCGAGCATCCTTGTTCCAACAAATTCATGAAACCCTAATATTGACGGTGGATCTAAAAGTACATGGGAATCCTTATAATTCCTAATTTCATTTAATCTACTATGTATTACATAATTAATTAGTACACGGTAAAGAATAATCAGGGAATATTAAAGGAGTCATTGGTGCATGAAGGGGTTATTACTATCAATGAGTTGATTTAATCAAATGGGAATTCAAGGATGTTTACTTATAACCATTGGTAAATTATCTAATAGTTAGTTACTTAGAATAATTAGGATGAAAAAGTAGGATGTTAAAGTCAAATGGACGAAATTGATAATGATGGAGCTCAAGAGGCACATCAAGATGTCCAAGATAGGGAAAAGGATGAGTCCTCCAATTCCATCGATCATGAGGATTATCATCCTATTTGATTGGTGCGGGGAATTTTCTTAATGTTTCATTGGGCCTAGGATTTCTCATCCTAAATCTCATAGGAGAGAAAAATCCTTCTCAATTCTCATTAGTTCATGAAGGATGAGGAGGCCATTGATTGAAGGGAAAGATTTCCAACCTTCCATTGGACAAGGAGAACAAGCTCAAGGAGGGTTGATAGGAGGCTTATCAAGGGGAGTGGCATTGTGTGTGTGTTTTTTGGAGGAGAAGGAGGAGAATGAGAATGTGAGAAATTCTTAGTTCTTATGTGTGGGAAAGTGTTGTTCATAGGAAAAAAATGTGTGTAAACAAAGTCCATGAAGGGAAGTTATGGGTAACAAGTAGTTGTAGTAGAATTCATGGAAGGATTTCCATGACAAAGCCCCTGGATTCTTAATTGAAATAGTTTTTTTTTTCAGATCCACCATTGAATTTGTGTCAAACTTGAATCACTTTCAGTTTAGGAGGTGTAAAAGGTTCTCCCAAAATTTTAACCTCATCGGTTTGGCTGCAAGGGAGCTACACTTGTCGGAAGTGGAGGGTGTTATAGTGGAGTTCATGGAAGGACTTCCATGACAAAGCCTCTGGAATTTTATTTCAAATAGTTATTCCTCCCAAATCCACTGTTGGATTTGTGTCAAACTTTAAACAATTTTTGTTTAGGAGGTGTAGAAGGTTTTCTCCAAATTTCTACATCATCGGTTTAGTTGTAAGGGAGCTACACTTGCCGAAAGTAGAGGGGGTTGAAACTATTTATTTTTTTGTCTAATCAAAATAATTTTAGTTCTAAGCATAACTTTTGACAAAAAAAATAAAAATAAAAATAACTTATAAATTTTTTTACCATTCTCCTTAAAGGATTAGCTTTTTAAAATTTTAATGCATGTTAGATTAGGAGGTTATATGAAAATCTCATGACGGATGGAACGAAAAGGGGCCAACCATCAAGCGTGAACTTGGGTTAAACATCAACGTAAGACTCCTTCACCTTCTATCATGGTGAGTTTGATTTTCCCACAGTGTTTTGGTACCTTTGAAATGGACACAACGCATTAAATTCTTGATGAACTCCTTTGCATTTCATTGCACCACCTTGATTTGTTAAAATATATGATTACATCGTAGTTCTACCCCCAAGTGGGTTTTGTGAGCGCACATCTTCATGTGGAAGGTGTGGAAAAAATCCTCACATTCAACGAGGAGCTACAATTACATGTTGAGTCCTGAGCTATGCCACAATGATAGTTCATAACTATAGGAAATCGATGATGTAAACTAGGTAGTCCGCCTTGTTATTAGGAGGGAGTCGACAAATTGGACCATGGAACCAACGATAGTGTCCAACACTAGGGATTGAAGACCATGCAAAGATGAAAGTGTCTTCAGTCTTGTAACAACCTTCATAAACGGTTTTAAGTTCATCACTAAAAGCGAGGTCAACTTGCAACAAAATCACCAAGGTGCAGGAGTTCGGAGAAATGCGATAGTACCAAGCTTGAAGGAGATCGACTTCAAGACATGCATGCACCTTTCACGATTTGGGGTCTTCATCACAAGGATTTTGCATCAACCTCAAATCTAAAGATGACTTTGGAGCCAATTCTTCATTCACATGTGCAGCTTGAAGCCCGTAAAACGTGGCCATACACAACGCCATAATTTCAAGGAAAAGAGAAAAGATTTTCAATCAAAATCAAATCGATAATGAATGTGTGGAGGACTTGTGACATCAAGATGCACAATTATAATTTATAGTTCAAAGAAAAGGGAGGAAATGCATAAGTAACAACCTAGAACCATGGTAAAGTAAAAGCTTAAGATCAAAGGAAAGAATGAAGGTTTGAGTAAAATTTGTTGGGGGGAAAATGAGAAGAGGTGAAAAGGAACTTCTTTTTCTCCTTCAATTGGCCATCAAGCACGGGAACCTTTTCTTTCTCCTTCAATTGGCCACCAAGCATGGAAACCTTTTCTTTCTCCTTCCATTGGCCGCCAAGCATGGGAACCTTCTCCTTTTCCTTCCATTGGCCATCAAGCATGGGAACCTTCTCCTTCTCCTTCTGTTGGCCACCAAACATGATTTTCGATTCAAATCTCGAGAAGACTTATTCTCGCAACCTTCTTTGGAGGAGAAGAATGAGTAATGTTTAATAGATGATAAAAAAAAAAAGGAAAGTAGATTGGACGGTTGGAGTAGTTTTGAAAGAATGGAAATGAATATGGATAATGTTGGGAGCTTGAAATCCTAGAAACATTTTACAAACTTTATCGGGTTTAGTAACATAACTTATTATTGGTTTAGCTACAAAGCTTAGGATTTGGTAGGAAGGTGCGCCTTGTTATTAGATCTTTAACGAACTAAAGCAAGTCAAATTTGAACAACATATGTGTTAGGAATAATATTTCAAGTGATTAATGGTTCGTAACCAAGTTGAACTTCCTACCTTCGTAAAACCCTTTCGAGTTTAATAACACAACTTTTTATTGGTTTTGCTAGAGAGCTTAGGATTTGTCAAGAAAGTAAGCCTTGTAATTAACTTCCTAATGAATTAAAGTAAGCCAAATTTGAATAACATGTATATTAGGAATAATATTTCAAGTGATTGGTGGTCCGTAGCCAAGTTGAACTTCCTACCTTTGTAAAACCCTCTCAGGTTTAGTAGCATAACTTATTACTCGTTTAGCTAGAGAGCTTAGGATTTGGTACAAAGTTGCTCCTTGTAATTAGCTTTTTAATCGGCTAAAACAAGTTAGATTTGAATAACATATGCATTAAAAATAATATTTTAAGTGACTAGTGGTCCGTAGCCAAGTTGAACATGGTGTTGAACCCTTAAAGTTGGTTTAAATGAATGATAATTTAACATAAAATTCTAGGATTTGGCGTGTTTGAGCTTGGGGAATGTATCTATCAATTCTAAATTATAATTGATGCATAGAAGGCAAGCTACTTGATTTCAACTACAAACGCAATTTAACATCTAGAAATACACTTGCATTTTTCCTTCACTAGTAGCATACGTACTTTCAAGTATAGTCACATCATAGAGTCGAGAGTAGAAGGACAGAAAGTCGCCTCACAAAGGGCTATAAAGCAATGGAACCTTCCATTAGCCATCAAGTTGGGATCTTCCTTCACCTCCTTCCTTCTCTTTTTCTTTAAAAGGGCGAATTCAAATCATTAGTGGCTCTCTCTTTTCCCGACATAATTTTTGATTTGAGTCTTGACAATAATTGTTCCTACAACCGTCCTTGGGAAGAGAAGAATGATTAGTCTTAGTAGATGGAAAGAATGATAGTAGATTGGATGTTTGTAGTACTTTTGAAAGAATGGAAATGAGTAGGGATAATGTTGGGAGCTTGAAATCTTAGAAAAAAATTCAGAAACCCTTTCGGGTTTAGTAGCACAACTTATTATTAGTTTGAGTACAGAGCCTAGAATTTGGTAGGTAGATGCGCCATGTAACTAGTTTTCCAATGAACTAAGGAAAGTTAGATTTGGACAACATTTGTGATAGAAATAATATTTTGAATGACTAGAGGTTTGCAACCAAATTGAACTTCCTACCTTTGTAAAACCTTCTCAAGTTTGGTAGCATAACTTCTTACTAGTTTGGGTGCAGAACTTAGAATTTGGTAGGCATATGCACATTGTAGAAATTTTTAATGAGCTAAGGCAAGATGAATTTGAATAATGTATGTGATAGGAATAATATTTTAAATGAATGGTGGTCTGCTGCCAAGTCGAACATGGTGTTGAATCCTTAAAAGTTGGTTTGAATGAATGATAATTTAACATAAAATTCTAGGATTTGGAGTGTTTGAACTTAGAAAATATATCTATCAATTTTAAATCGTAAATGATGCATAGAAGGCAAGTTATTTGGTTTTAATTACAAACAAAATTTAACATTTAGAAATACACTTGCATTTTTATCTTTCACCAATAGCACATGCACTTTCAAGTATAGTTACCTCATAGAATCAAGAGTAGAAGGACAAGAAGTCGCCTCACAGTACCTACTAGAAATTATATCATCAAAATCAGGTGAACTTTTTTTTCTTCAAAATTTGGCAAATTTGGGCCAAAACTAGTTATGAAAATTCTTTTATGTATAGGTCAAGATCATACTTTTCAAGTCAAAATTCATAGAAATTTTGCTAAAAACCTATAAAAAACCATTTCGTGGCTTTCACTTTGGGCATTTATTAGGGCCACTTGAGAGCAATTTGTGTTCTTGCTTTAGGTCTTGTTATTCATTTTTTATAAGCATGGCTTGAGAGTGCAATGATGTCCATCAAGTTCCTTGGAATTGTAACCACCTTGATGTGCCAAACTATATTTTTCTTAACAAAACAACCATTACATTAATGAATCAAGTACTAAGTAGTACATGTGTTGGGTTTGCATGCAGGTATGGGAATGCCAATGTGTGGAATATTTCCGTATATATCTTTGATTACTTCCCACTTCCTACATTGGAAAGATTTTTGGCAATCTATTTTCCATTTTGAGGCAATTTTTTTTGGTAGGTAGTTAAGATGTAGAAGTCACAATTTTACATGAGGCTAAAAGACAATATAAACAACATATTATTATAAATTTATTCAAAGAAGAAAAGCCTATAATCATGGATGGTGGGCAAAGAAGGAAATGTTCAATCAAAATTTTTACTAAAGAGAATTCTGAATATCAAATTGAATTCCATTTGAAATTGGCAAGAACTTGTGCACATCTAATGATCAACAAATAGAAAACTCTAGTATTAAGAGTTTGTGACAAGTGCCATTATTTCAAAGATTGTATTCCATGAAACATACTTGAATTCTAAGATTATTCAACAACTCTTGAAGCAACTTATGATTTGTTCATCAGTATTGGGTGTGTTTTTGGAAGGCCCTGAAAATGGCAAGACTAGAGAGAGGCTACTATGATTTTTTGTCTCTCATTTTCGGATGTGAAATTTCCAACTATCATAATTATTATCATAGATTAGGTTCCTTTTTAAAACACTTATATATTCCCATTGTTGGGAGCTGATAAACATGTTTTTGAGCTTAAACATTAACATTGATGATGAAAATGTCAAGAAATATTTAAATCAATTGAAATTTTGATATATAAAATATTTTATCACATTTTAACATCCATATGTTACCTGATTATAACATGGTTGTAATTGGTTGTACATGGATTCAATGGTGATATGCTAGATGATAGTTGCCACTTGTTTTCATTAATGGCAATCCATTAGTTGAAATCATTTACATTCATATGTTATCTCATTTATGTAATCCATTTTTTGTTTCATCCAACCCCCAACACATTTTATCATCCATTTGTTAGTTGGTGATGTCACTAATGTAGTTAAATATTAGACTAGTGAAGTTAGCACACATGTGAAGTCGAGACGTGCTTCTTACTATCCATCAAAAGTGTAGGCTATCCAACTAAAAAGATTCTATTGATGTTAAAAATATTCGGCAATTATCCACTTAGTCGAAAATTACTTTCAACTATTTACCAATTATGTAGACGGGTCAACTTAAATGGGAATCACCAATATTTGATTTTTTAATTAAAAAATCCTAATTACAAATGACATGTAGTCGAAAACATTTTGGTTAAAAAAGGGTTATTTTCGACTAGTGTTCAATTCTTCAATGAACACTAGATCTACTAATGTAGCTCCTAGTCGTATTTACTTTCTTACACATCAACGTTTTTTAGTTCTATGTAAAAAATCAACTACAGATGTTCCATTCATATTTATATCATGAATTATCATCTACGCAAATTGTATCTTCTCATTATACATCTTCCTTTTTACACATTTCAAAGATGATGATGAATGCGGTGGTGACCTTACAACCAACAACTGAATATTCAACACACCTTCATGCTTTGCTCTTCTCAACTTTTCTTCTGTTTTTTGGTTGTCTCAACAATTCCACTTCCTCCTCCTGCCCCCATTTGTGCTTACTCTTTGGTGCTTCTTTTTCCTTTGCTATTATTTGTAGTTTTTCAATTGCATTCTTTGCACTCACGCTGCTGTGAACTCCAAAACTTCGAAAATGCTCACAACCTTTAGTAATAAACAAAAACAACTTGCGACAATTACCCCATTTTTTTTTTGTCCTTAAACTTTTCACCTATCACATTCATTTTTTTACTTGCCCGTTGTCTTTTAATTAACACACGATCCTTATAATTACTATGGCCCATCATTACGAATTTATGTGTATTTTGTACAACTATGTGGAAGCACTTTGCGTCATCATTATGAATGAATGCTTCAAATTTCATCTTCTAGTTAGTCCACATCCTTAATTTTTCTACATTAATTATACTAACTCCACCTTGTTCACCCTATACACCCTCTATTAATTGTGCCCATTTATCTCTTAATTATGTTAATTCATTTGTTAACTATGATAATACATCTATTGATTATATTGATTTTTCTACTATGCCAATAAATATAATGATTGTAGTAATACCCCCGATCACTAGGCAAATATTTATGCCGATTTAATCGATACCCTTGAAATATCATCTTTAGATCTCTACATCCCAAATTCCTCACTTCTGCAGTTATTACTTATAAATTTGTTAATCATTTGCAGTTCCAAAATCAATATTGTGTTGACCACAAGATCTTTCATTTGTTCTTCATCTTTTATATTATTTATTTGTGGTTTTTGTATTTCATAGTTTTCATCTTCCTTGTCCATATCAAAATCTTCCGCCTAAACTCCACTTGCATTATGTTCCCAATATATTGGCATCATTATTCTTGTTTATGAACTTCATATTCCATGTATTTATAAGGTTTGAGTTTATTCACATTGACCAGCACATGGTTAGTTTCAAACTTCTTAATGGTTATCAATAACATAATGTTATTTGCCAACACAATATATTATGCAAAATTTAAACCATTTCCTAGTAAACTTCCTTAGGTGTGATTTATTGCCTATTAGAAACCACAAAACGTAGTCACCAAAACTGAATTGTTTATCTAGAAATGAGATAAATAGTACTTCAATGAAATTTTTTCTTGCAACTTCTCCAACTCTATAATTATGCTAGTTAAAACTCTCATTGATGTATTGTTTCTCTCATTTCCACCAACAACTAACACTATGTATTTTGTGGGCATCAATGGATACATAATACATTAATTGATATGGTGTATACCATGTTGTTACTTTGTATGCAATTTTGTATGAAAATAACACTATAGATAGATGTTCATCCTAATATGTTCTATTCCCACTTACTAACTTGGTGAATAATGTCCCAAGTACCTTGTTAATAGACTCAACTTGCCCATTCCCTTAAGGATAATAGGTTGTAAAACTCATATGTTTTAACAAAAAATGATATGTCAAATATTTGATGGCATCATTAATGAAATGAACTCCATGATTTATGACTATAGTCAAAGGACATCCAAACTTGGTTAATATGCATTCATATAAAAAATTTGTTGTGATTGTTGTAGTATTAATTTTCAATGTTCTTGCTTCCACCCACTTGGTAACATAATTTGTGGCTACAAAAATATTTTTTTTTCTTGTATATCTTCTTGTTAGCTTGATTAACACCATAAATGGTTCCTCTAGAAGACTAGTAATCAGCTTTGCAAGAATTTGAGTTGCCAATCTTCTTGTTTTTTGACATGCATCATAAGATCTGCAATAATCATGCACATCTCTATACAAAGTTGGCCACCAATATCTAGCATCCAATATAGTTCTCTCCATTATTTCAATTGCAAAATGCCTTCCTA
>Ga0116228_10002657_pt1 | contig 15502 bp, 13 predicted proteins | sample S1TSphfallax_2_FD_89694 | JGI IMG/M metagenome (GOLD analysis project Ga0116228, IMG submission 89694) | Host-associated microbial communities from peat moss isolated from Minnesota, USA - S1T2_Fc - Sphagnum fallax MG | ecosystem: Host-associated > Plants > Peat moss > Unclassified | place...
GCGTTTCAAGCGCGAAAGCGCTGGGACCCATGCAGTTCACCAACCTTCACGGCAATGGCACCTACGCACTCGTCGTGCGCGATTGCCGCGGTGCCAATCTGGACCCCAACTTCGAGCGCGGCGCAACTGATTTGTCGAACGCAATGAAGGCAGCCGTCTGCCTTCTGGACATCGAGCTGTCGCAGATGAGCAGTGATATCCGCGCAGCCTATCGCGAGAATCCGCAGGTGATCGGAATCTTTGCGGTCGCCGCGTATAACGGCGGGCCGCGCAACGTAGCGAAGCTGTATCGTGCGCTCGACCGGATGGGCGTTCAAATCAACGAGCTCCGCCGTGCGGGCCAGCTCATGCCCGGCTCCGCAGTGACCTGCCCCTGTGTCTGGCGCCAAGAGGCGTCCATGGTGCGAGCTGTCAGCATTCCGCGTTATAACCTGGAAAATATCGGCTACATCGAAAAGTATCAGAGGATCCTGAGTATATTCGACGAGTAGTGTCCTATCGTTAGTGGGCATGAAGGAGTCAAATGCGATGCAGTTCCGATTGACGTTGGCAGCCGTTCTGACTGTTGTTTCCGCCGCTTCAGCGGCTCAGGCGATTTCGCCACCGCGGATTGTCGTCGCGATCTCGGTCGATCAGTTCTCGGCCGACCTCTTTGCCGAATACCGGCCGCTGTTCACGGCGGGCTTGAAGCGTCTGCAGACCGGCATCGTATTTCCAGACGGTTATCAAAGCCACGCGGCGACCGAGACCTGTCCCGGGCACGCGACGATATTGACCGGCGCCCACCCGGCGCGTACGGGCATCATCGCCAACGAATGGTACGATCAGTCTCTCGCTCGAGCGGACAAGAAGGTTTATTGCGCGGAAGATCCCACCGTGCCCGGCTCGTCGTCGACGAATACGACGGCGTCGGTCTATTTTTTGAAAGTGCCGACGCTCGGTGATCGAATGAAAGCGGCCGATCCGCGCAGCCGCGTGGTTTCCGTCGCCGGTAAGGACCGCGCGGCGATCATGCTGGGCGGTCACGCCATCGATCAGGCGTGGTTTTGGAACGGCAAGTCCTACGTCACGCTGCGCGGCGTCGCACCGCCGGCTCCCGCAATCATCGAACAGGTGAATGCCGGCGTCGCGGTGACCATCGCGAAAGACGAGACGCCGGCGTTGCCGGAAGCGTGTCGTAGCCACTCTAGTGCGCTGGCGGTCGGCGACAAGAACGTCGGCGTGCTGCACGTGCGCAAAGGCGGCGATTGGGCCGCCTTTCGCACCTCGCTCGCGTTCGATCACGCCACCACGGATATCGCGATTGGCTTGATTCGAGACCTTCATTTGGGGTCGGGCGCCGCCCCCGATTTGCTTGCGATCGGTCTTTCGGCCACCGACTACGTGGGGCATACGTTCGGCACGGAAGGGGCGGAAATGTGCGCGCAGCTGCTGGGCGTCGACGCAAACGTCGGCCGAATTCTGGCGGCACTCGACGCAACCCATCAGCCTTACCTCGTCGTACTCACCGCCGACCACGGTGGTCATGACCTGCCGGAACGCGTGAAGATGCACGCCGTGCCCGATGCCGCGCGTGTGGATGCGTCGCTCTTGCCGGGTAGCATGAGCAAAGAGCTCGCGACCGAATTCAATCTTCCCGACCCGGTGCTGCTCGGGGTTTCACCCTTCGGTGATATTTATCTCGCGCGAACTGTTCCCGACGATCTTCGTAAGCGGGTGTTGGCAGCCGCGAAGGCACACTACCTCGCGCATCCGCAGGTCGCCGCGGTATTCACTGCGGACGAGCTGCGCCGGATGCCCGCTCCCTCGGGACCGGTGGACGAATGGTCGCTGGCGGATCGTTTCCGTGCGAGCTTTGATCCGGATCGATCCGGCGATTTGCTGGTGGCGTCGAAACCGCATGTCACGCCCATCGTTGGCTGGGACGGCTATCTGGCCACACACGGTTCGCCCTGGAACTACGACCGTCGGGTACCGATTCTCTTCTATCAGCCGGGCATCGCCGGATTTGAACAGGCGCTGCCCGTGGAGACCGTCGACATCCTACCGACCCTCGCCGCTTTGATTCATCTGCCGATTCCCGCCGCGGAAATCGATGGCCGTTGTCTGGATCTCGATGGCGGTGAAGGCGATACCTGCCTGGACGTCGCCTCATCGAGATAAATGGACCGCCCGCACGGTCTCGATGAGCTGGCGCAAGCCGGGAGGTGTCTGCCTGCCGGTGGGGTAGTACATATAGAACGCCGGACCTGGCGCTGCCCAACGAGGCAGCACGAGTTGCAGCGTTCCCGCACGCAATTCTGCGGCGACTCGCAGCTCGAGACAGTAGGCGAGCGCCACGCCGCGTATCGCCGCCTCCACTGACAAGTCCGTCTCGTTCACACTGAGCGGCCCCGGGACGTCGATCTCCTGGGCTTTGTCGCCCGTACCGAGTTCCCACTTGTAAGGCGAGTTATCGCCGATGCGCATTCGCATGCAGACGTGCTGCAATAGGTCTCTCGGCACCTTCGGTCGGCCATGGCGTGCGAGGTATTCCGGCGACCCGACGACCACCCAGCGTAGAGGCGCTGTCAGCGGCATCGCGATCATATCCTTCGGGACGCGACCGCCATAGCGGATGCCGGCGTCGTAGCCGTCGGCAACGATGTCGACAAAGCGATCATCGACCGTGATGTCCAACTGGGTATCGGGATAACTCGCGACAAATTTCGCGAGGATCGGCGCGAGCAGCAGCCTGGCGGCATCGCGCGGCACGTTGATGCGCAGCCGGCCCATCGGCGACGCCCGGTGCCGCTCGAGTTCTCCCAAGGCGTCGCTGATGGTTTGAAACCCACGTTCGAGACGAGTGGCGAGCTCGCCGCCGGCCGCGGTCGGGACCACCGATCGGCTGGTCCGATTGAGCAGCTTCACGCCGAGCCGCGACTCCAAGCCCTTCATGGCATGACTCAGCGCCGAGGTGCTGACCTCCAATTCGATGGCAGCCTGACGAAAGCTTCGCCGCCGCACGATGGTCATGAAGACATTGAGGTCCGCAAGTTCCGCGCGCTTGAGTGCCGGCATGGTGAACTTTACTTACATCGCTTTGAGAGTTGCTCTGGGTGAAACGTATCATTGAATCCATCTCAATGATAGTTGAGTTAGATTCATAACCACGGGGCGTCGGTCAGCCCTAACGCATTCACGAATCCGGAGGCTCAAAATGGAAACCACACGAATTTCGGGTATCGACAAGCCCGTCTCACGCATTGGCTTAGGGACCTGGGCCATCGGCGGTTGGATGTGGGGCGGGACGGATGATGCCGCATCGATCGAGACCATCCGCGGGGCGCTGGCTGCGGGGATCAATCTCATCGATACCGCGCCCGTGTATGGGTTCGGTCACTCAGAGGAGGTGGTCGGTAGGGCGCTCGAGGGGCGGCGCAGTCAAGCGGTGATCGCGACCAAAGTGGCGCTCGAGTGGCCCGAAGGCAAGCCGCGACGCAACGCCAGCGCGGCGCGCATTCGCGCGGAGATCGAAGACTCGTTGCGGCGGCTGCGCACTGATCATATCGATCTGTATCAAGTTCATTGGCCCGATGCGAGCGTACGCGCCGAAGAGACCGCCGGTGAACTCGAGAAGCTGCGCCGCGAAGGCAAGATATTGAGCATCGGCGTCAGTAATTACGACATCGGCCAAATGGACGCGTTTCGCGCGTTCGCGCCGCTGTCCGTCGTGCAATCGCCTTACAACCTGTTTGAACGCGCCATCGACGCCGACATCCTGCCTTACGCTCGCGACACGGGACTTACGGTCTTAGCCTACGGGGCTCTGTGCCGCGGCCTGTTGTCGGGACGGATGCGTGCCGCTACGGCGTTCAACGGCGATGACCTGCGCCGGTCGGATCCAAAGTTTAAGCCGCCTCGCTTTCAGCAATACTTGGCCGCGGCCGAGGCATTGCAACGCTTCGCCGCCGAACGCTTCGACAAATCCTTGCTGGCGCTCGCTATTCGCTGGATTCTTGACCAAGGTCCCACCATCGCGCTGTGGGGCGCGCGCCGGCCCGATCAGATCGCGGGGCTTGACGATGCGTTCGGCTGGCGGCTGAGCACGCAGGATTTGGCGGCGATCGATGGGCTGCTCGCCGAGCACATCACGGACCCGGTGGGACCTGAGTTCATGGCGCCGCCGCCTGCTCATTCCGAAGCACGTGGCGTGATGAGCGCGTGAGTCAGCGCCTTACCGATCGCGGCCGCAGCCGGAGCCGCGGCTCATGCCTGCCGGCGATCGCCTTCATGCTGGCGCTGGCGGCGGTCGCTGCGCGCGCCAACGCGAATGCGAACACAAATGCGAACGCGGAGGCGAAGGCGCCAGGCGATTCTACCCTTGCCTGTGCGACGGCAGACGCCGGCATCACACTGTCACCCGGTTTCTGCGCAACGGTGTTCGCCGACAATCTGGGACATGTCCGCCATCTGGCCGTTACCGCCGACGGGACGGTGTACGCCAATAGTTGGAGCGGCCGTTATTACGACAACGACAAGCCGCCGGCGGGCGGGTTCCTATTGGCACTCAAGGATACGACGGGTACGGGGCGTGCGGACATCGTCATGCGTTTCGGTGAGCGTGCGGCCGAAGGCGCCGCCGGTGGCACGGGAATCGCCTGGTATGACAACGCCGTCTATGCCGAACTCAACGATAAGATCGTGCGCTATGCGCTCGCGCCGGGACAGATCGTGCCGAGCGGAAAGCCTGATGTGATTCTGTCGGGCCTGCCGCTTACCGGCGACCATCCGATGCATCCCTTCGTGATCGATGCTGACGGTAATCTGTTCGTCGATTCCGGATCGTCGACCAATGCCTGTCAGTTGCAGAACCGGATGCCGGAGTCGGTCGGCACCCGACCTTGTCTCGAGCTCAGGACGCGGGCGGGCATCTGGAAGTATGACGCCAACAAGACGGGGCAGGTCTTCTCGCCGGCTGAGCGCTTCGCCACAGGCCTGCGCAATGGCGAGGGACTGGCATTCGATGCGGCGGGGGATCTCTTCGCCACGCAGCACGGGCGCGATCAACTGTCACAGGACTGGCCAAAGCTCTACACCGTTGAACAGGGCGCCAATCTGCCGGCCGAAGAGTTGGTGAAGCTTCGGCAAGGCGGCGATTACGGTTGGCCTACCTGCTACTACGATCAGAGCCAGAAGCGGTTGGTGCTGGCACCGGAATACGGTGGGGACGGCGGCAAGATGACGGGAGTTTGCGCCCACAAGCTCGCCCCGGTCGCAGCCTTTCCCGGCCATTGGGCCCCCAACGATCTGTTGATCTATACGGGCACTGAATTTCCCGAGCCGTACCGCAACGGCGCCTTCATCGCCTTTCACGGCTCGTGGAATCGAGCCCCGCTGCCGCAGGGCGGCTACAATGTCGTCTTTCAGCCGATGGTCGGGGGTAAGGTGTCGGCTGCCTATGTGGTATTCGCCGACGGCTTCGCTGGGGAGCACAAGGAGCCGGGTCGAGCGACATTCCGCCCGACCGGACTCGGCATGGCACCGGACGGAGCGATCTACATCGCCGATGACGTTCACGGCCGAATCTGGCGCGTGACCTATCGGGGCGATGCCGCCACCGCGCGGATCGCGCCGGCGCCGACGCCTACCTTCACTGCGTCGAACGGACAGCCGTTGCCGCCCGAGGGCATGCACCCCGATGCCGGCCGCGTCACTGCGTCACTGATTCCGCCCCCCGGCGCGACGCGCGAGCAGCTGGCCTTGGGCGACCGCATCTTCCATGGCGAAGCCAGCAACGGCACCTGCAGCGGCTGTCATGGGTCGGATGCCGGCGGAACCTCGGTGGGACCGGCTCTGAATAAGGGCATTTGGGTGCAGACTGACGGCAGCCTCGAGGCGATCACCCGAATCATCACGAACGGTGTCGCGCAGCCTCGAAATTATACGGGCGTCATGCCGCCGTTGGGTGGGGCGCCGCTATCAAAGCAGGATGTCGCCGCAGTGGCCGCCTACGTGTGGGCGGTCGGGCACGCAGCGCTCGCGCCAGCCGCAACGGCGGCGACACCCAAGTCGTCCGCCGTGAACCGGACGCGCTCTTCGCCTGCGCCGTAGTACTATCGCTTCAACAACCACCGTCGAGGAAATACGATGCCTGAATACACCGGATTTGGTGCCACCGCAGCCGACCAACCACTTTCCAAGCTGACGTTCACGCGCCGCGACGTCGGGGTGGACGATGTTAAGATCGACATACTGTTTTGCGGGGTGTGCCACTCGGATCTGCACTTCGCCCGCAACGAATGGCATTTTACCGTGTACCCCGCGGTTCCCGGACATGAAATCGTGGGACGGGTGGCCGCCGTCGGCGCCAACGTGCGAGATTTCAAGGTCGGCGATCAAGTCGGGGTCGGCTGCATCGTCGATTCGTGCCGCACCTGTGCATCGTGCAAGGACGGCCTCGAGCAATATTGCGAAGTCGGTATGACCGGAACTTACGGTGGGACAGACAAAGTCATCGGCGGCCCGACCTTTGGCGGTTATTCGAACAGCATCACCGTCGATCGCGGTTACGTGTTGCGCATACCTGAGGGTATGGATCTAGCCTCGACTGCGCCGCTGTTGTGCGCCGGCATCACCATGTATTCGCCGCTGCGGCACTGGCGAGCCGGCCCCGGTAAGAAGGTCGGCATCATCGGCCTCGGCGGCTTGGGTCACATGGGGGTCAAGCTCTCGCACGCCTTGGGAGCCCACACCGCGCTCTTCACCACCTCCGCGTCGAAGGTCGAGGATGCCCGCCGCTTGGGTGCCGATCTCGTGATCCTGTCGAAATCCGCGCAGCAAATGGCGGAACACGCGCAAAGCTTCGACCTCATTATCGATACGGTCGCCGCCGCACACGACCTCACCCCCTATTTCGGTTTATTGAAGCGCGACGCCACCATGGTCCAAGTGGGCGCACCCGAACATCCGCTGCCCATCAACGTATTTCCATTGATCTTGCAACGGCGCCATTTCGCAGGGTCCTGCATCGGCGGCATCGCCGAAACTCAAGAGATGCTGGACTTCTGCGCGGCGAAGAACATCGCCGCCGATGTGGAGGTCATCCCCATCCAATCGATCAACGAGGCTTATGAGCGGATGTTGAAAAGCGATGTGAAATACCGCTTCTCCATCGACATGGCATCGCTGCCTCGCATCGCTTGACAACAAAACACAGAATGCCCTGAAGGCGTCGACCGACAAGAGCGCGTACGCTCAAGCGATAGAGCTTCACGCCTCCCATGCGAGTTACAATGAAAACTCGTTCCCATGGCGGGGACTACAATCGAGGCATTTGAAATGACGGATGGTCGTTTGATCGTTCAGCCGGAAACTTCTCGAACGGCGGTTGCGGAGAGCGTTGGGCCACAGGTTGAACTCATCGTGACCAGTCTGCTTCCGACCCGCTTTGGCGAATTTACCATCCATGGCTACCGTGAAACGAAGAGCGGCGCGGAACACGTGGCGCTGGCGCGCGGGTCGTCGCCATTCGCTTCACCAACGCTGGTGCGAATTCACTCGGAATGCTTGACTGGTGAAGCGTTCGGCTCGCGGCGCTGCGATTGCCGCATCCAGCTGGATCTGGCGCTCACCAAGATTGCAACGGCAGAAAGTGGCGTGATCGTATATATGCGCGGGCATGAGGGCCGTGGCATTGGGCTCATCAACAAGCTGCGGGCCTATGCGCTGCAAGATGCAGGGCTAGATACGGCTTGCGCCAACAGCGAATTGGGCCTTCCGATCGATGCGCGGGACTATCGTGCTGCGTTTTCGATATTAGCCCACATGGGCATCCATGCCATGCGTTTGATGACGAACAATCCGGAAAAGCTGCTTGCCGCGACAAAGGCAGGTTTTCCGGTTGTGGAACGAGTGCCGCTGCTGACCGACGTAACGAACGACAATGAACGATACTTGCGCGCCAAAGTGAGCAAATTCGGTCATCTGTTCCCGGATCTGTAACGGCCACCCGTTTGAGGCGCCTGGCGCAACCTACGCGACAGGCGGCCTGGGTGTGAGTCAGCGAATGGCCGAAAGGCCCAAAATCTCCCGACCGGCGATCAATGTTTGCATCTCCGGTGTGCCATCGGGGATCGTCGCGCCGACGGTGTCGCGAAATATCCGTTCTATCGGGAAGTCGCACGCATAGCCCATTCCACCGTGAACGTTCAACGCCATGTGGGCCACCTCGTGAGCGGCGGCCGTTGCGTAAAGCTTCGCAATCGAGCATTCGATCCTGGCATGCTCCCCACGTTGAAGGGCTTCGGCCGCCGCGTAACCCAACGCGCGGCAGGCATGCGTACGCACAGTCATGTCGACGATATGTTTCTGTATCAACTGATTCGCACCGATCGGTTTTCCGAAAACGATGCGTGATTTCGCGTAATCGATGGACATGTCCAAGGCGCGCTGCGCCAAACCGGTCGATCCCATGGCCATGTTCAGCTTCGCGTGATTGATGCTGGTCAGCGCCATCTTGAGCGCGGCACCTTCTTCACCGAGAAGGTTTTCCTTGGGAACCTTTACATCGATGAAGGCAACACTGGAGGTACCGCTCGCTTTGACGACCATCTTATCGATGATTGCCGTCTGGTACGGGGACACTTTTCGGTCCAGCAGAAAAATCGACGGTTTGCCGTCGCAGGTCGAACTAAACGTACGCGCGAGAACGAGCAGAAGGCTTGATGCGTGACCATTCGTGATCCACATTTTCTCCCCGTTCAATAGGTAATGGTCTCCTTTGTCCTCCGCCTTCGTCCTGATGGCGGAAGGATCAGAGGCGCCATGCGCTTCGCTCAATGCATTCGCGACATGCTTTTCCGCGCGCATCGCAGGGGCAAGGAAACGTTCCTTTTGATCCGGAGTTCCGTAAGTACTCACCGTCCGAAGGTAAGCGTTCGTGGTGCTCACCGACGTGCGCAGCGATCCCCATGCGTAGCCTAGATCTTCCATCATCATGGCCCATGTCATGTAGTCCAACCCGAAGCCGCCGTCTTCCTCAGGTAGTTGCCCTCCCTGATAGCCGAATGCGGACAGACCTTTGAACACGTCGAGAGAGATTGCATGAGCCTTCTCCGATTCCAGGATGAGCGGCTCGATTTCCCTGGCGAGATATTTCTTGATTGAGTCGCGTAAGTCGGTCTGGTCTTGTTTGAATACAACGGACATCTTGATTCCTCACTTCGCTTAAATTAGATCAGGTTTGGTCTTTGGTAATTCGGTCAGGCGTCGTCATGGATTTACGCCTGAGGTTGCTCGATCAGGCGTCCAAAAAGGGCGTACATCGGATCTTCGGGCTTGTAGGTGCCCATGGCGCGGCCTTGTCCAAATGGACTCGCGGCCCACTCACTGGTGTCCGGCATGTGCCTAAACCAATCGAAGCAGGTAATCCTCTTTTGCACACGCCAGTCGCTTTCCCGTCGCGTCATCCGGTCGAGATAACGTCCGGCGACAAACTCATCGAAAAAGCCGCCGTTACCGTTGGGTTTCAACTGATATGCGACGAAATAAGTTTCCACCGCCGCTTCGTCGCCGACGATCGAAATGATGATTTGCTGGATATTATGCTGCGTGCGAGGCCAGGTTCGAACTCGCTCCGCCACCCAAGGATAGAAGTCCGCGATAGGACCATTGAACGCGCCGTGGTTGTCGGTTGCATCGGGCCAGAACACTGTCTCTAACAACTGAAAATCTCGCCGATCAACCGCGCGGGTGTACCGGTGCATGCAATCCCTGATGGCCTCGCGGTCGAGAAGTTCGCGTATCGCGGCATCTCCAATCTTTTCCAGCACGCCCATTGTTTGGAACTCCAAGTATTTTCGTAATGATGTCCGCCTACTCGGGCAGGACGTTTCGCGGATCCTGCTGCAGGATCAAGTCCCATAGCTCCAGGCCGATCGGACGATCCCGCTCTTCGGCGACGTGAGCGATCAAGCCCGCACAGCGGCCGATTAGAGCCACACCGCGCCCCAACAGAGGGTCTAGGTTCATCTCCGCCATGATTGCGCCGACTCCACCGCCTGCGTTGATCGGCAGCTTCTTCCGGCGCGACTCGCTCAACACCTGTTCGACGGCCAGCAACAGCCGCCAATGCTTGCCGAAAAAGCCGTGCGCTTTCGATTGCGCTATTAGAACCGGTATCCGTGGGTCGCCATCGACATGAATGTTGTGTCCGAGACCGACGATGCGAGATTTCTTCGCTTTTGCCTCATGCACCAACTCCTTAGCCCGGAGGAGGATCGCCTCGTCACTGGATTCGTCGCTGAGGGAAGCCGCACCATCGCGCAACATCTCCGCGACATTTTGCGCGTTGCCGAGAAACACGCTGCCGGCGCCCAGCAAGCCGGCGGCCACCGCCCCTTGCAATGCCTCAGGAGCACCGAGGTAGGTGAGCCGCGCGCTCACCGCGCTGGGCGTCAGACCGTGATCGGTGGTCAGCACCAGCAACAAATTGAGCATGGCCTTCTCGCGAGGATCGGGCAGCCGTCCATAGAAAACGAATATGATCATATCCACGAAATCGATATGACCCAGCAACTCGGTTGCCAAATTCTTGCCGCGAACGCTGATCGTGTCGGGCGTCGTGTAGCCGATCTCGGTTTGGATCATCCAATGTCACCTCTCGAACGTGATTACCGCATCGAGCGCAAATGCGCCTGCCCCCGCGGGACCCACCCAGATCGGGTTGATCTCCAGCGTCATCAACGATTCCCCCTGCCGCTCGACAAAATCCGAGACCGCGAGGAGCAGGCGCTCTAGGGCATCCAGGTCGGACGCCGGCCTGCCTCGCAATCCGGATAGCAGGCTGAAGCAGCGAGTCTCTCGGATCAGGGAGGCTGCGCTCGAAGGCGTGAGGGGCAACAAGCGGCGGCTAACATCCTTGAACAATTCGACAAAAATGCCCCCCAGTCCGAAGGTCATCAGGTGGCCAAAAACGGGATCCCGGTGAACACCCACGAACGCTTCGATGCCGCCGGCCGGCGCCATCTGCTCGAAGAGCACACCCTGGATTTCCGCGTCGGGTCGGCAGCGGCGCACCGCGGTGGTAATTGTCTCGTAGGCGTCGCGGGCCTCCTCGACCGTCCGGATATCGAGCCGCACCGCGCCAATGTCGGATTTATGAGTGATATCAGCACTTACGATCTTGGCTACGACGGTAGCGCCAATTGCCTCGATCGTGGCCGCGATCTGCGAGGGATCGGTACACAGCCGGCTTCGGAGGATCGGTATCCCGTGCTCGGCCAACAACTGTTTGCCCTCGAACTCGGAGACGCTGCGACTGACGACATTCGCAGCCAGTGGAGTCCGAGCAATGGGCCGCCACCGTGGGTCGTGATCCTTCCGGGCCCGTCCGAAGCCGCGCCAACGGTCGACCGCGAGAGCTGCATTTCGCAGGCTTCGCACAGGCACGAGGCCGCTCGCGACCAGCTTTCCGTAGCCGCCGCCCGTTCGATCACTCATCCACACCGGTACGATCGTGGCACCAGTTTCATTGCGGACCCGAACGATGACCTCGCAAACTGTCTCGATGAACGAGCCATAGTCGAGCGGAATAGGAAAGATCGTGACCCCAACATTGGGGTCGGTGACGACAGCGGTGAGGGATGGGTACAGAATCTCGGGTGTGGACAGAACGTTGCCGCTGATGTCGAGGGGATTGTTGATCGAGGCAAACGCCGGGAGCACGTCCCGCAAGACTCGATAGGTAGTGTCGCTAAAGGCCGCCAGCCTAAGCCCATGAAGTTCGGTCATGTCCGCCGCCAACGCCGCTGCGCCACCAGACAGGCTGTAAATGGCAATCTGCTCGTCGCCTTTAGGGTCCGATTGCACGAACAGCGACACGACGTCCGTCATTTCATCGAGGTCGTTCACCTCGATGATCTTGAGTTGCCTGAAGACCGCACTATTCACGGCGGCCTCACCGGACATCGCCGCAGTATGTGATTGCGCGGCCGCCATGCCACTCGTGGTCTTGCCAATCTTCAAGAGCGCCAACGGCTTATCATGAAGGTTCGCGGTCAGTGCCGCCTCGATGAATCGCCCGCCGTCCCGCACTCCCTCGACCACTGCAGCTATCACCTTGATGGTGGGTTCTTGGGCCATGAACTGGATGAAATCGCTGATTTCGAGGTCGACCTCGTTGCCGCCCGAGCACCAGATGCCGATTCCCAAGCCGCGATCCATTGACTGCATCAAGGTACGCCCGAGCGCGCCGCCCTGGGTGACAAGACCTACCGGTCCTGCGCGAAGATCAGTGCGGAACGCCGGTGAAAAAGCGAAACCGATGCGCTTGGTGACATTCGTGAGGCCCGGTGTATTGGGCCCGTAGATTCGCATCCCGGAGGAGTGCACGAGGCGTTTCATGGCCGCCTCTATTGCCTTGCCTTCCTCATTGACCTCGCCGAAGCCGGCGGTGAATACGATGGCGAAGCGCACGCCAATCGCTGCGGACTCGCGCAAAGCCTGCAGCACCGACTGCGCGGGAGTGCAGATGATCGCAAGATCGGGAACCTCTGGGAGGTCGGATACGCTCGCGAAGCAGCGGCGCTCGTAGAGGTTATCGCGCTTCGGATTGACGAGATAGAGCGAGCCGGTGAACGCAGAATGCTCGATCAAGTTCGCCAGCGCGCGCTGACCAATGCTGCCCGCTCGGTCCGAAGCGCCGATAAAGACGATCGATCGCGGATCGAACAGTCGCGAGAGATCGGTCAAGGCGTCGGCCTTCGTTGGATCAACATCAAGACATCACATATACAGACCGTCTCGCCGCGCTGATTGATGGCGGAGCGCTCGAAACGCACGAGACCCCGGTCGATCTTGGAGGTCTCCTTCAGCTCGGTCACCTTAATCAGAACCCGCAAAGTGTCACCGATGAAGGTCGGTTTGGGGAATGTCGCCTTGACCTCCAGCAGACCCAGCAATGTGGGCACAAGCATTGCATTGACGACGGTACGCGTATTGAGACCTGAGACGATGGACGCCACGAGCATTCCATGAGCTATTCTCTGACCAAACGGGCTGGTCTTCGCGTACTCGGCATCCACGTGGATCGGATTATAGTCCGCAGAAAATGCGGCGAAAGCGACGACATCCGTTTCCGTAATGGTCCTCGAACCGGTCTCGAAGGAGAAGCCGACACGCAAGTCTTCCCAGAAGAACCGCCTCTCCGAGAGATCATTGACGAATTTCCCAAGGTCATTGCCCATTGGCTGTACCAATCCGGTGTTAGGAAGAAAATCGGCCGCCAGTAACGAAAATAGTGGTGCCCGTGAGGTATCGAGAATGTTCCGATGCCAGAAACGCAATGACGCTCCCGATGTCCTTGGGTTCCCCGAGAAAGCCGACGGGGGTCTTCTCAATGGCGGCTTTCGCGATCGCCTCGAAATTCGGCAGTGCTCTTGCTCCCTCGGTCACAACGAAGCCGGGCGCGACCGCATTGACGGTGATGCCGTACTTGGCCTGTTCCAGGGAAAGTGATCGCGTAAAACCGACGATGCCGGCTTTCGCCGCCGCGTGATTGGTCTGTCCGGGATTGCCGAACAAGGATCGCGAGCTCAGATTGATGATCCGGCCCCAGCGTCGTTCGTACATGTGCGGCAACACGGCCCGGCAAAAGTTGAAGGCGCCCTTCAGAGTGGTACCTATTACGAGATCGAAGTCCGATTCAGCCATTTTAACCAGGCTGATGTCGCGAACGACGGCGGCATTGTTCACGAGGATGTCGATCCGTCCGTACGTTGTGACCGCAAGCGCCGCGACCGCTTTCGCGTCTTCGGCGTGCATGACATTGGAGGCAAGACCGACTGCATCGAACCCGTCCGCCCTGAGCGCGGCGGCCGTTGCCAATGCCGCCTCGGAATCCATATCGGTGATGACGAGCTTGGCGCCCTCCATCGCAAGCAGTCGTGCGGTCGCGGCGCCAATACCGCGGCCCGACCCCGTAATGATCGCTACTCGACCTTCAAGACCAAGATTCATCGGCACCCCTCGCGTTTGAAACCCACGTCCACCGACGTTTGAGTCGAAGTAGATCTCAAGTCCACAAGCCCCCCGGAATTCCGTATTTAGATACAGCTGGCGCTGCTATTTGCTGATTTCAACCTTGACACAACTATACTACTGAGTATCTAATGATTACAAGTGGTACTGAAAGGGGAGGATTCGTAATGTCAATGCAATCAGTCGAGTTTGCCTGCCAACTGTCGCCTGTCGCTCCTCCGGGAACGGCGGACCATCTTCTTTACGACGAAGCGCTGTCCGACGCCAAGCTGGGCTATGAGCTCGGGTTTACGACGGGATGGGTGATCGAGCATCATTTCTCCGATTACTATCCGGTTCCCAACCCCTTGATGTTTCTGTCGCATGTGGCGTCGCTCTGTCCCGGCTTTGGGCTAGGAACGTCGGTCATGGTACTGCCCTGGTACAACCCTCTGCGCTTGGCGGAGGACGTGTCCATGCTGCAACTGCTGTCGTCCGGGCCGGTGCACGTTGCGATGGGGCGCGGAACGGCAAAATTCGAATACGACGCCTTCGGAATCAATATGGAGCAGGCGCGGGAGCGTTTTCAAGAATGCTGGGAGATCATGCAGCTGGCTCTCAAGGGCGAGCCGTTCACCTACAATGGCCAGTTCACCAACATAAGCCAGCCGATCTGCCTGCGGCCGCATCTGAACGGCCGAAAGCCGAATTTTTACGGTGCCGTGAGCAGCCCTTCGAGCGCAAAGCTCATGGCGCAACAGGGCTTACTGCCCATGAGCCTGCTTAACTATCAAGACGAAGTACTCGGCGGAATCATCTCGGATTGGCATAAAGAAGCCAAGCGAGGCGATGACGACCGAGCGCCCGTCTTCCCCATCATGACGCACTGCTACCTCGCTGATTCGCTCGAGGAAGCGAGGGCTCAGGCGAGGCAGTATTTACCTTACTACTATGAAGTCCAGGTTCGGCACTACGATTCGACGAACGATGTCTGGAAGGACATGCCGAGCTATCGGGAGACCGGCAAAATGATGGCGATGTTGAAGCACTACACGGACCCGAACAACCTCGACCCCCAGATCGGACTCAACCTCATCGGCACGCCCGAGACCGTCATCAAACGACTCGAACGACTGATCGATCTCGGTTTCAATCATTTCGTGATTCGCAATGGCACACCCGGAGTTCCGCGACACGTGCGCCACGACATGATGAAGCGCTTCGCCACCGAGGTGATGCCTCATTTCCGTGCCCGAGTCAGGCTGGCCGCCTGATCCCCCTAATCGGCACTGAATGATGCGAACTTTGAGCATCGGTGCCGGAGTTTCTTGACAGCGTAGATACTAGTCAGTAGTATTTTTTAACGAACGGTACAATTGAGGCAGCCGCAATGACCAACTCCAGCGCTCCTGTGTTTGCTTTCCAGGTTGCCCCCGTTTCCGGAGGCGCCGCAACCGACAAGATGTTGTATGAGTCGGCCCTCGAAGACGCGCGACTCGGCCAC
>Ga0116228_10002659_pt1 | contig 15490 bp, 13 predicted proteins | sample S1TSphfallax_2_FD_89694 | JGI IMG/M metagenome (GOLD analysis project Ga0116228, IMG submission 89694) | Host-associated microbial communities from peat moss isolated from Minnesota, USA - S1T2_Fc - Sphagnum fallax MG | ecosystem: Host-associated > Plants > Peat moss > Unclassified | place...
GTAGGAACATTGAATAATATACATTGAATGATGTTATGTGGCTTGGAAAAGTTGAAAGAAAAGAAAGGGTATAGATGTATTCTCTCAAGGAGGAGTAGGCATAATATACCTCCTTGTTACTACTACTACTACCTATTCATGGATAGAGGGGATTCATAAGAAGGTGCCCAGGTCCTGTGAACCCTTTTTGCTTCCAAATAGTTAATTTATTTGGACAAGGTCTTTCCCCAAAGCTTGGGTGTCAACTCTGACATCACAAATAGCAATTCTGGCTGTATGTCAGTCACCACCTTTTCTTGGGTCGTGTATGATGATGATCCATCCATATGACTTATTGTGCTGAAAAAACTACAATGATTGCTCTTTGGTCTATCTCTTGCATACATGATAACTACTATCCATCATGATCATCCAACTCCGTAATCGTAACCCAAGGGAATCAACAGCCACCCGCCTATTATGACTCAGTTGTGGATTGAACTTCGGCCTTGGGGTGAAGCAGTACACCCATAGTTGTAAAATTTAGACGCAATTTAAATGAATTTTGGGATTTTTTTTCAGGGTACCAGTGTGGGTGCTGGTGATGCCATCAAGTATCTCTAGTTATGCTTAATATCCTGGTCATCAAGTAAACTCCAGTGCTCATTGTTGCACCATTCACAAGTGCTTTCTTCTCCATCGAATGAAATGTCATTGAACTTGGAAAATCACAACGTAACATCACTAGATAAATTATAGTACTTATTATGCCACCCTTCACAAATGCTTCTTTTCTGTGAAATTTCGTTGAGCTTGAAAAAATGCAAAGTCATGTGTCATCAACCTTCATTAAAAGAAATTGAATCCCCACATAAAAACCCTAATGCATGGAGGGAGTGGAAGAACCGATGACCAAGCAGATAGGCAGAGAGCAAATCAAACCAGGCTCACAAACAAACAACCAGAAAACAGAAGAAACAGAATGCTGGCAATAATAACCGCCATTTAGACTATGGGCCAAGCCAAACCTCAAGCTAAATCATGCATGAACAAAGGTTGGCACTGGTCAAATTCTTCACTAGGGGGTCAAGGACCATGGTTTTGTAATTGTATGTGTGACAACTTAAGGAATAACATTTGGAAGAGAATCAAGAATGTTGGGAATTTTGGGAACAAACTTGGGACATTGCCAAGGACATGCTTGAGAACAAATAGGGTGTTGGGAGTGAATGAAAAAGTCATTGACTGACTTAATACCAAAAAATTAGAGCTTGACAATTTGAGACTATGATACAGTAATTCACCCATTTAAATGATATGTACCAAGCTCATGAAGTGAGCAAGGATTGGTGTGAACAAAGAGAGCCCATGGAAGGATTTGAGAAGACTATTCACATTACAATACAAAGTCCTGTTCTTCAATTCATCCACCCATCTGCCTTATCAGCATGATCTGACCTTTCAATAAAGCTGTAACTGGTGGGACCATGAAGTTACTTGATCTGGCTCCTGATCCTCCAACCCCAACAGCCCACCAGTTGCCCACCTGTAACTCCAATCCTGAGACAGTCATATGGAAAAAGATCAGCAATCGATTAATGGCCAAAACCCAGATCAAATTTTTTATATAATATTATTCTGCAAAGAGATCACAATGACACATACTCCCATACAAAATATTCGTTAAGGACTGCTAAGAAGTCTGATTATTTGGAAAGCAGTCACCACCATGTGCCTCTGGAATTTTCCTGGCCATGTGAATGGGACCTTGCTTCACAGTGTTTGCCCCTAAGGTAGTCAAGAGAATTTATAATAAACCAGGTATAAGTTCAGATCCTTGGGCATGACACCCTCCTTCAGAACTAAACTTTCACCATCAAGTCACAAGGACTGACAATATCATCATGTGACAGGGACGATCCCCTCATGAAGCCTTCCCATTTTGAAGAGGATGAAGGGTCAACACAAAATACAGAGGTTTCAAACCCTGAGTTCCATTGCCCCCACAAACAACAGATCATCTGGTTCAATACCTTACACATTGAGACCACATCTTGTAGGAGTATGTGGTTGTAATTCTACCCGCATTTTCCATTTGCTTATATGTAGCACTCTTATTTTACATTTGAGCACTTCATGTTTGACATCTATCTGATTATCAACCTTGAACTTCAACTTAAGGTCAGCAAGGGAAATAAATACAACTGTACTCACCTGTTCTGCAACTACCTACTGGTGACCACAGTATGCACAAGGTGTGCACCTGCAGAAACATGACACTTATCCTGACAGTTGGACTTCTATATACACACCATGTTGCTGTTTCTTCGAGAACAGTGCGTACCTCATCTGCCAGAACATATGACTCTCTGCGTTGACACCATGATGAACGTTGGTGATTTAACCTTCAGACAAGCTCTGTATACAGTGGTCTTCAGAACTGTTGAAAGCACTCCTTCCATGAAATGTACTCTCTTCTCCCCATGAATTTGTCTGAAGAGCAGCATGTGGCACCTGCCCTGTTCTCCTGTGTAGCCCAGGTTGTGGCCCTGTAGCTAACAGCTACTGGCAAGGACTGATTCGTTGCTTTCCACCAATTGTAAATGAGGCAGAGCTCTTGCTGGGAGGACTCCAACTAGGGGAAACTCAAAATATGCAAGATATCAGCAACCAACCAACATGTTTCTGGAAAGTTCTCAACCACACCATTCTTACACCATAGCGCATCAACCACACAAATCAATGATCCTTGCTACCAATATGGAGATCTATTCTAACTTTACCATGGTGTTTCATCAACAGAATGTTTGATTAGCTACCAAGTCAATCATCTCATGTTCCTACAACTGATTTCTGCATCAGTTTCCTACAAGAGATCACAGAACTTTGTTGTGCAATAAAAGAAGTTCCAAGGGTTAAATACTAAGAACGGCCAAAGAAATCATTAAGTGCAAGATTGGCATCTCCATGGGGAACTGCATCTTCTGGCTCCGGCATGAAAAGACTTGTTGCGCTCATCTGCAACCCATATGAGATTCCATGTTTGAAGTCAAAATGATGGACATTATCTCAACATATAGAAGCACAATTGCATCAAATGGATTACTATATACCAGTGAGTGCCTACTAAAGGAAGCTCATGGGCCACACATTCAGTACTATTAACTTTCAACATGAGACTTCTGCAAATATATCAATCTGACAGCAGAGAGAATCTCCACAACATGTTGCAGGTAATACAACAATGAGTGCAGTCATAACCTTCTGAGTGTTGCTCACAAAGTGTCAGACCATCACCATAATCACAAATAGCAGTGATGAGCTGCCATAAATACCCACTGACTTCATCAGCTCCTGAGGGTGGGTGTAGATAACTATGTAACAAACAGCCCAAAAAAACATTTGGGCAAAATTTTGTGTCCTGAGTTTCTGTTGCATTTCTGGACACAATGGGAAGACTTGGTCATGATGCGGGCTAACACTCAAGAGACATAGCTAATAAGAAATGTCAATATCCTCATTCAAGCTGCAACAAGCTTGTAAGGGTAAGCTTCATATCATTTGAATTTGTCCCTCTACATCCAAGCATCTAAGCCTGAAGCAAAGAGAGGCCTACATAGAGGGTAGTGGTTGGGGCCTCCTGCACCGTGAACTTATCCTTTTAAGTAGTCACACCACTGGTGACTACTTAAATGCAGAACATCCACTAAAGCCACTGGAAAACATATCTATGAGACGGCAGAGAGAAACACCACAAAAACATGAGGTAACCAAAACAATCAGTCCTGGCCAAACCAAAACAAACACAATAAGAATGAGTGCAGTCATAACCATGTGAGTGTCACTCACAAAGTAGCAGAGCATCACCTTTAGGATGAGTGGCAGCCATTAGCTCCCATTCCTCACTAACTTTGACCCCTCCAAACAGTGGGTGGGTGTGGATAAGTATATAATAATCCTCTAAAAACTAGGGCAAAAAACCATACAAAGATCTGAGTTTCTATCGCATTTCTGGAAGCAATGCAAAGACTCAGTCACCATAGTGGCTAGCACTCAAGAGGCATTGCTAATAGGAAAAAGCCAGTAGTAGTATCCTCAATGAAGCTGCAACAAGCTCATGCAGGTAGCCTCAAAGAGCTCAAATTGAAAGGTCTTGGGACCAGCTTCAGTTTGAAAAAGCCTCTAACTTGCCCTTACTGACAATTGTCTACATGTATGTCATCAGAAAATCCTGTCATCACAAATGGATGACATACCAGGCACGAAAGGACTATTGGGTATCATCTATTCACCTTCCATTATTTCAATAACCTAGCAGAAACTGCTAGATTGTTAGCCTCAAGTATTATTTACTTGTCAGCTCTGGAAACTGGAAAACATACAAATAATTTGCAAGGATAAAAATGCAGAAAATATTATTCCCATCCTGCAAGATAACATCATCACATGCATCCATTCCTACAAGACCCCAAATTATCTTCGGACCAAATACAACGGAAGATGCAGAGAAAGGTCATAAATTTGTTAAAACCACAATAAAAACCATCTTTTTGAAATTCCTCTCACATGATATACCTTGGCATCCATTACCAACTCGTTAGTGCCACTTTCAATTTGGACATGGGAACCATGCCCCCTCAACCAATCTTCACATTCTTCAAGTCCTTGCAAATCTCCATCGCCACCAGACATGTCAGTGAAGCCAAGTATCCGAGCCATAAAAGACACTGGAACTGTAGGGCGATATGAGCGAGCCATACATTTCACAGCCTCAAAACGCATCTTTTCCACATGAAGATCTGCACACAAGAATGGGAATTCTTCAGAAGACCTGATGGGCACTACAACTGTGTGCAACTCCCCCAAGTTGGGAAGGACAGCAAGCTACTGTCAAGTCAAGAGTCTCTTGAAGACATCAGTTGCCCTGTCTCAATGAAAACTCAAATGGGAGAAGTTGAACACAGAAGAGAGTCTGAACTGGAGCACAGATAAGATTTTTCAGTAGGATTCTATGAATAACTATGAAGCAGTGAATAAAAAACTGATACAAACATTGAGAGCAACTTTCTTCTTTCAGCACATTTTATTGCAACATCTGATATCAAATGAGAAAACCTTTAGATGGTGAGGACAATTAGACCCGTCATCAATATTGAAGCATACCGAAACAAAGGAAAAAATATCCATATGCAGTGATGATCAAGAATGAGCAATAATAAATGACCTACAGACAATCCCCTTGCAAGACAAGTCATATCTCTTCAGTTGATGCTAGACAACCTTAGACCTGGCAATCAATTTCCAAATTAAGTGCTAGACCTGATACATACCCATCAAGTATGGACTTAAATTTGGAGCTGTTCTGTACAAGCGAAAAAATGCAGTGTAGTTGCCAACAGCCACTGCACTCCGCACAGCCAGAGCATGCTTAACTGCCTTATCCTTCTTCCCTTCCCTGGTCAATCTGCAGCACACAAATCCCACTTAAAGAGGTGCTGACTGTATTGACACATCACTGACTTCATATGGATATAAAGGAAACATGACACAACTGAACTCATTTGACGAGCAGATAAATCAGAAGACAGGGTTTAAGGTCACAAGCATCTCACCATCTCATGAGTGTCCATACACATTCACATAAACACACTACAATACACTTTTGTAGTAGCTGAGGAGCTCTCCATACCTTGCCATAGCTGATAAAAGGTCACGACTATTGCCATGCTGGAAGACAATGTAGAGCAAGCCATATGAAGCAAATTCACTGCAGCACCCCTTTATTCCTTCTGCATACAACCCCTGCAGTTGTGACTGGCACTGCAATCAACACAAATCAGTTCAGATATTACCTTTTCCTCTCAAAAGAGAATGTTCTCTCAAGTGCAGAAATACTTGTTGAAAATTGGCAGATGCTTTCCAATTTGCTGTCACTAGGCCCAAAAAAACCATGCAACTCAACTTTTGAATGGGTGGCAAATGCCAGATATATACTGCAAAAAGTGCATATGCTCACAGGAACCCATCATATCAACAGAGTACAGGACATTCTATTTCCCCATTGCCAGTGCAGAATTTATAATTCAGAATTTTCTTTTGTTCTCCCACTATCTTGACCACCAGGCACAAGCCTATTTAGAGAGGTACACCCATATTCTTTTGTGGTCCTTAAGGTCAGATCAATATGGTATGTTTCTCAATACCATACTGATGTTGCTCCTGCAAAAGAGGACTAGAGTTTCCAAAACTGATAGGGCCCCTTTAAACCCCTCTGTGGTGATGCTCTTGGCACCAATATTGTGTCTGGACTCTAGAGACTGTAAGGATGATAGGGTATTTTCCTCTAACTACAATTGTGTCCTTGACTGTTGTCAATGTACACTGTCAAGCGATGTTACAAAACCAAGTCACTTCCAAGCTCTTCTGGACAGGCTATAGACATGCCCTACCACCAGGATAGGCCCTATAACCACCAACACTAAAATAGTGCCAGCTTTGGATATTGGGGAGGACAAGTGCTGGCTTAATTTCTATCTTTATAACACCCTCGACCATGAGGCCCAGATGGTGAGGAAGTTCCAGTCAGCATAGTTTGACCAGGGGACATACAAGCACAAGGTCTTCAAGATGCATGTGTACCTGGTTATATTCAGGCAAATCTCCAGCCTCCAATGCCATGCGGGCATGTGTCTCATATACCTGCCACATGCAAAGCCTTGAGTGAGGAGCCCCCAACAAAAACAGCCACACGTGGCAGGTATCACTGCTACTTGTCACTGCTGAGGTATCATTAACAGCAGAAAGAATTCGTCCTTCAGCTATACAATGAAGGCTACAGACTTGCTCCTGCTGCATAACCAAATTGCAGCCTAAAGATAGGCTAGACCGCCAAGTAGTAGCATGTAACAAAATTGCACACAAAACTTACAACAAGACTTTGAAGGTTACCATTGTGTCAAATCCAGCCAAACCAAAACCAACATGAAAATAATGAGCAGCTTTGTAAGTGTCACTAGCAAAGTAACCCACCTTTACCATAATCCTGAATGGCAGTGACTAGCTGCCATTGATCCCCACTGTCACCATCAGCTCCTGACAGTGGGTGTAGATAAATGTATAATAATCTTCTGAAAATTTCAGGCAAACAATTTTACAACAATTTTCATCCTAAGTTTCTGTTGCACTTCCAGAAACAAAGGAAGACTCAATCATGATGTCAGCTAACACTCAAGAGCCATAGCTAACAAAAAAAATTCAATGCCATCCTCATTCATGCTCCAACAGGCTTGTGACAGTAAGTGTCATTTCACTCTAGCTCACCCTTGTACAAGCAAGCATCTAAGCATAAGGCATAGAGAGGCCTACATAGAGGGTAGTGGTTGGGGCCTCCTGCCCCCTGAACATATCCTTAAAGCACACCACTATTGACTACTTGGATGCAGTACATCCACTTTTGCCACCGAAGAACATATCTCCAAGATTGCAGAGAAAATTCCACTATAACACTTTGAAGGTAACTGTTGTGTTAGTTCTGGCCAAACCAAACCAAACACAACAAGAACAAGAGTTGTCACTCACAGAGTAAACTACGACCTTTATTATAAATGGCAGTTGCTGCCTACCATTACTCCCTACTGACCTCATCAGCTCCTGATATTGGGTGTACAATAATCTTCTCAAGATTTCATGGAAACAACATCACAAAAATATGCATTCTGTGTTTCTGTCACATTTTCAGAAGTGAATGCAAGACTCAGAATGATGCTGGCTTGCACCCAACAGGCATGGCTAATGAATAAAGTCAATAGTATCCCAATTCAAGCTGAGTCAAGCTTGTGAGGGAAGCTTGACTTCATTTAGCTTATCCCTGTACAACCAAGTATCTAAACCTAAGGCAAGGAGAGGCCTATATAGAGAGTAGCACTTCAGCGGTCTGCTGCCCCTGAACATATACTTTCATATCACCACTGCCATTTAAAGATCACTGAGACCCAGTCTACAAGCTAGCATGCTGGACAACTCAATTGATCAGTTTCAATTTCCTCATAACACCCCTGTTAATATATGAAATGAACAAGAAAACATCTTTTGCAAAACAAGACAAAATGTTTAGTGAAATGTTGACCTGCACAGTAAGTTCATTCCGAATGCGTTGTACAGTCAGATCCTGACGAATAGATTTCAACTGCTCACATCTGTACAGATAGTTTTTTGTGGTTGTTTGAACCATGGCTAATGCTTTCCTCAATATCTCCTCTGGCCTTACCTGCACCCACAGAAAGTTTTCGTGTTCATGTCAAAGTCTGTAATGTCTGCAATATGACACCAATAACCCACATGCAGGTCCTGAAAAATACAGACAGAGTTCCAAACACATTTCACCCAACCAAGGGATAACTAAGATGACCAGAAAACCAGAGTAACCCAAATTCTTAAGATAGTTGAACTAAGGGCTCCCGAGGCAAGGAGCATCCACACAGGCATCACCCAACATCAGAAAATGTTTTCGTATGCAACATCTAACATTAAAAAAAAGGCTTGATGAAGAGTTTTTAGGGTATAGCATCTAAATGGGGGCTGCCAATGTAAGCTGGAAGAAGCAGTGACAAGTAAGAATTTCACACTTGCATATGAAGCAGATACCTGTCACCATGCGTCTTGAACATAACATCTTCTCTGTTAAAATATATAAGTAGCAGCTTCTTCTACTGTAACACAAATAGGTCTCTAGAGAACACACGAGCTTGGGGAGAGAAGGTGGAGGAGCTACCATGTGAGGATCTGGAGCAGATGTAAGACGCAAATACCGCTTTTCAACCTCCTGACAAGTTCCTCGCACTGTAAGAGAGTCCCAGTCAATGTCCTCAACGGCACGCCCATTCTGCGAATCTGCAGAATTTAGTGCCATCTGTAATACTGCACCCCTCCGTGTGGAAGCAATGCTGCCATTGGTTATCCTTCCCCTTCCAAAACCCTTCGAGCCCCTGTTCATGTCTTTTCCTCGGTTGAATCGTCTGCTTCGGTTTTCTCGTCTTTTTCTCTCTTCAGGAGTTTCAGCAACTGAAAGAGAGCCAAGATATACACCCTCATTTTGCTCCTCCTCTTCTTCACTCTCACTTGAAGTGCTTGTGCCCCCAATTACCCCTTGCACACTTCCTCTGTGGACTCTTTTCAATCCTTTCCTAATTCTCCTTGTTTGCAACTGGAGACAGGTTTCAACATCAAAATTATGGCACCAATAGTAGAGGTCATAAGCACGGAAAAAACTCAGTAATGCAATCAGTTTCAAAAACTCAAGATGCGTAACATAGCAAGCCAAACACTCTCCCAAATGGCAAACAACAAGATAGCAATATCCTGCTCCATGAAATTGTCAACCATCTGGACTATCTTGATATTGTACATAGCATCCTCTTCTTTCCATATTGTACTGGTGTTGATATCTTGTGGTCTGGGAACACTCAAAAACATGTGGGTTACTGTACAAGGATACATAGGGATTAAGTCTAATTCTTTTGTAAGTTCCCTTATCTGCAGTTCACAAACCTAACTTGTCTGATATTTTACACCACCATGCATGAACCCATCCAAGTCCTATGTTCTACCTGTGGTTGCTGCTGTGGGGAGGAGTTGATCTTACTCCAAGACTCATCTTTTTTCATCTGTTTTGTTGGTGATGCCTGTGCACAACAAAGAACACCTTGAACTAGCCATATGTTTTAAACTTCTCTCAGTGACAGGATTGATCAAGATGGAATCACTTTAAATGACTGACAATGAACAACTGAGCAGGATAAGTACCCAAAGTACATGTGAATATATATCAATGTCAAGAGATCAAATACACCATGCAGTAAGCAGACAACCTCACAGCAAAATTCTAATGCCTGCAAGAGACTATTGACAAGGTGACTAATGATACAAATGACAGTAGAACCACACTGTGTGACATGGCATGCAGGTGTAATTACCATGCACATTGTTAGAATTCCCCAAGGAGACTCACCAAAGTACAATAGGCAAGCTAAGAAATGACACTCTCACCATCCACAGAGCACAACAGATTTCTTCTGAGAAAGAGTAGCAGAAGCAACATACCGAGGTATCCTTGAAATTGCCTTGCACATCATCCTTTGAAACACCATAGAAACTATTGGGGCGTCCTTGGTTACCATCTGATTCATGTACTGTCACAGGCTCCCAGCGGGTTTTCAAGCGCTTATTCAGATTGTACTCTGTTTTTGTGGTGTTGGCCTGCTGCTGTGACAATCTGTCCACATAGACAACGAGGAGGATCAGTGTCATGACTTGTCATTGCACTTGGTGCTAAAGCATACTGAAAGTCTATTATTATTACATGGCCTACCAAATATGGCATGTTCTTCATGCATTCCTCATTACTAAATGAAGCACAGGACAGGCCCTTACAAAGCAGCTCAGTATTGACAACAAAGATAAGTGACAAGTAGCCTTCTATTCCTTACTGTAGAGTTTGCAGAAACAATGTAAAAGTAAGAAGCAGCAATATGAAAAACCTCATGCCAACAAAAAGTTCTAGGAACTTCTACAACACCAACCATGATGCCAAGGAAATCCACAGTATAGTTAGAAGACCAAGACACACTCTTTTTTTGTGGTTGCTGATGGAGTGCCTGGCAGTGGGAGCAAGGGCTCTGAATCCCAATCCTTTGAAAACAGCGAGCCATCCACTGCCGCTGTCATAACCATCTGCAATCACACATTTACAGAAGACAAATATAGACCCAACTGTAGTTGTTACCACATGAAGACATGAATTGGAAAAGTACTCAGCCACACAACAGTTCAGGTGATACTGCTGAATACCAACAACCACAAGTAAAAAGCATCAGCTCCAACCATGACACCCAGGTCTAAGATTGATTCTAATGATTCCACATCTAAGTTTCTGTCAAATGAAGGAGACTCTGTCAGCAGTTTCTGCAAAAACTCTAAATAAACATGCAGAATGGAAACATTGCAGTGCTTCTGATCTATCGTATCACAGACCCAGCACCCAAGACATCCTTCTGTGCGCATCTAGTTACTGAGCCACTGGAAACAAAATGCTTAATAATTGAGGGACAACAGGCAAGTTTAAACTTTTGGTCAGTGAGAAAAGCAGTCAACAAAAAACAAACTTGTAAAGCTCCAAAAAATAACCCCCATTGTGCTCCACCCCAATCTCAAAAGCAGTAAACCCTGAACAGCCTCACCTCCTTCATGATGGCTTGACAAGCAGCTTTCTGAGCTTCATCTTTGCACTGCATCAGAACCCTCTCCACATATGTCCGCAATGATGGAGGAAAACTTCCTGGCTGTCAAGACAGCCTCAGTGATTAGATTTCCCCAAATAATCAAGTAGAGAATCAGGCTCCACACTTCTAACAGAGTGAAAATTGTAAAAGACCTAGAAACCAAAATGCTCAAAAATCTGAAACTGGAGAAAAAATACCAACACTACTACCATCACAAACAATGTGAAGACCTCATTCCACTTTAGGTTAAAGCTCAAGACTGTCACAGTGTCATTGGAGCTGAACTTACTACCACAAGATCAGCAACATTATTCAGCTTTGGCTGCAAAACTTGAATTACAGATCGATTTCCTTCCCACATTGTTCACACTGTGACTGTACAAGTTGTTTAGAAGGAGCACAGGATTACAGGAAGATTATAATAACCTGAAGTACTGCATCAGCAACAACATCAGTTGACAACTTGGGTCCCAATTGTTTGACAGGGACACTGACATAGGCTGGCTTTTGTGACTCTTTGGTTGCACTGAGCCCACCCACTTTGGGGACAATGGAAGGATTTGTGGGGATGTGCACTGTGTTTATTCTAGATTGCTGCTGCTGCTTCAGGTTGAGTGCTGGCTGCCCTTTCTGAAAAGCCACTGACTGTTGTTGAGGCTGCGTAGTTTGCTGCTGCTCTTGCTGCTGGACAGGAGCAAACGTTGCCTGGTTATACTCCTCATGTCGAGTATTTTGTGAAGAGGTATCATTCCAATGCATTCCTCTACTCAGAGGTTCTGTAGTTGAAGGCACCTGATGCACACCAACAGGACTGAACAATGGTACATTGACTGAAGACACTTGACCCGCTCCTACCTCAGACAAGAAACTGAGAATTTGCTGCTTCAAACTTGACCAGCTATACCAGCCTAATGGTTCTAGCACACATAGTCCCCAGATTTGAGAATCTCCATGCAAAGAGAGAGGAAACTACCAGAAAGGTATTGGATAGTATTGGAGCACAATATCAACCATATGAATAGCACAAAGCAAGGAAGGGAAGAAAAAAGAGAAAACCCATGAGATTTTACATGGTACCACATGCCTGAAAAGAGGGCAATGCTGCAAAAGATACAGGAGTCTGCAGCCAAGTAGGCTGGACTGTGCCAGGAGGAGGAGGCTGCTGGGGTGGTTCGGCAGCGACAACTTTAGCATACGTCAGTGGAGGCACACTGGGATTCAGCAAGTCAGGAGCTGCTTGCAGGGTACCACTACTGTCCGTGCTAGCTTGTGGAGTAGTTTGAAAGCTAGCATAGTAGTCAGCCCACTGTTGTTGAGTATCTTGCTGGTACTGCAAAGAAGCCTCTGCATTTGTACCAGTACCTACATCCAGACCTGTAGCAGCACTACTGTAGGCTGTGCTGGTGTTTACATTAGGTGCAGCAAAGCCTGTGCCAGGGATTGAACTAGGTGCAGCATAGGCAGGGCCCGTAGTTGCATTAGGTACGGCATAGCCAGTATAATTGTGGCTCCCATAACTGCCGTCATTCCAAGTGTTTGTGGGCATGCTGTAAGCTGAAGTCTGATAAGACTGATAGCCTCCTGAATTGTAGTAATTGGCTGAGCTTGGGTAAGTGGTTGTGTCCCCAGAGTTTGCATTCTGGTAAATATCAGCAGTTGGATATGGAGCATTAGGATCTGCATATGTGGTTGTGTTCTGTGAGTAGGACTCACTTCCTTGCTGAGGGTAGCTGTGATCATTAGACATTGGGTAACTTGCACTCTCGTAACCATGATGATCCCCCAAGGCATATCCACCATATCCATGACCATAATTTTGAAACCCATTTGTTGGAGCAGTGTTAGATTGAGCAAGTGGGAGGGAGGGTGTCATATTATTTGCAGGCTGCCCATCCCCCCTGAAGTAGCCTGATTCATAGTCTTGCCCTTGCTGGTGATGAGGATGGCTGTAGTAGCCAGAGTATGAGCTATCTGTAGTTTCATGTGCTCCTCCACCTGACCAGGAAGATGTGGTTGGAGGAAGAGGAGTTTGAGGAGGTGGCATAATGGGCAGAGGTGGCATGGTCCCTAACTGGTTCACTTGTCCTCCTTCCTATTCAAGCCCATTCCACCACAGTACAAAGTAAAAACACACAGTTAGATGAAGAAAACCTAGCAAGAAGAAGATAATAGTGCCAACCCAAAAGTAGTAGCCCACACTTCCACACACACAGATACTGTCAGCAACTCCATATTGGGGTTGCTTAGAGATTCAAGCCTCTAGGTGAGCCAATTATTGAGAGTGTTCAGACAAGTTCTGCAGAGGATTCACAACTCCTTGAGCCAGGCAACAGCAAGCACAATAGCCACCAAACAATACTGTATAGAAACTCAAACACAGATTACAAGCAATTCGGCTAAATGCTGAACAAAATCCAAAATAAGACTGGACTTTAACTGCACAGGCTACGTAGAATTCAGCAGCCTCTGCTCAAACTTATCTTGGGCTCTTGAGACTATCTCAATCTCTATAGCATCCTACTCCTCACATCATAGGTCTCCAGGATCCCTCTCCTCTCATTCTCACATGACTTCAGATCCTGATCTTGTGCAGATCTTCCTTTCTCTCCTTGGAGTTCAAGACCATTTGCAGGGTTGTGGAGAAAGAACACCCATATTAGGTCATGCTTCCTGTTCTTCCATTCTCTCTCCTGTGGAACCCTAACTAGTAGTTCAAGACTCTCTTTGAAGATTAATGAGCAAGAGTAATCTTAAGAAAGACATTCTTACTAGGTTAGGAGACCTCTACACAAGTGTCATGCTAATGTCCCAAAATTGAAGTTTGGATGCTGTGAGAACTGAAGGTTGAAAAGAGGTGCTTCACAGAGATGTTTTCTGCAAATTGCAGGTGGGCTGCACAGGCAGAGAAGTGCAAGTTGAATTCTCGCATCCTATGTTATTTTATCAATTCGAATGGAGCAGAAATATGAGGCATCTTGCAGCCAGTTGTACAGCCAGCAACCTCATAAAGCCATCATGAAATGCTCTCTCAAGCTTGTCAATTGACTAAGGAAAATGCATGAAAAAACTCAGCCCCAGAAGTACCACCTACCCTCTTTAGGTTTAACATATTTTCCATCTTCAGCACTGATGAATTGTTGCATGTTATTTGCAGCAGAGGATGTGTATATTGCCCTAAAAACCACTGGCCAAAGAGGCATAACAACCTTCAACATATGCTAAAAGTTTGGTTTGGCAGGGGGATGGATAAGGAAAACAAAGTGGATGGAGGATACCTTAGCGAGCCATAATAACACGACCTAGATCAAACACAAACCCTTTCTAGCTTCTGTAACTCTCTCGCTGTGAAGAAAAATCACAATACAAGAGACCCATTACAAGATTCAAAGTCTATGACACACAGCAAGCTGACCAGAACAGAATTTTCTGCAACAGCTCACTTTCCTTCGCATGGTAAAGGGAATGACCAGCTCTCCCCAAAATCCAATACAAAGGAGTGAAAGAAAATGAAACGGACACAGAGAGAGAGAGAGAGACCCACCCACCCACCCACCACCCACCTGAGTTTGCTGTGCCGGATGTTGATGATAGCCATACCAATGTTGTTGATGCTGCGCTGCCGCCATGTTTGAAGGCGGTGGTGGTGGCACCTGCTGCTCTGCTAATTGCTGCTGCTGCTGCTGCGGCTGACCGTAAAGGTATGGTCTCTGGTATGACGACGGCACTGCAGAGTGAGCAGCAGCAGCAGCAGCAGCACTTCTCCTCTTGTCATATTCATTCCCCATCGACAACACCGAAGCAAAAAAACAAAAAAACAAAAAAATTAGGGATTTCAAAACCTCTTCTCCTCTTCTTCTTCTTCTTCTTCTTCTTCTTCCAGTTCCACAGTCCGATTTCAATAGGGATTTCTACTCAGCTTCTTCTCACACTCCCACACACCACGGCATCAGATATGACCTAAAGCTTTCAAGACCAAACTTGCCTCACTCGTTTCAAAGCTCGTTACACTCCGTTTTGTTTTCATTGCAAAAGGAGCTTGATGGCGAAGGAGCTTCACCACCACCTCCTCCTATTTCTTCTTCTTCTTTCTTCTTTCTTCTTCTTCACAGTGTGTTTTGGGAGGTAGCCTGCTGCCCCACCTGTTTTTGACTTTCTGACCTAATTTGCCTTTAGGTTCCCTTTCCTAAACCTAGGTTATTAGGACCACCTTTTTTCCCACCCTTTTAACCTTTTTA
>Ga0116228_10002661_pt1 | contig 15488 bp, 9 predicted proteins | sample S1TSphfallax_2_FD_89694 | JGI IMG/M metagenome (GOLD analysis project Ga0116228, IMG submission 89694) | Host-associated microbial communities from peat moss isolated from Minnesota, USA - S1T2_Fc - Sphagnum fallax MG | ecosystem: Host-associated > Plants > Peat moss > Unclassified | place: USA...
CCAAAAGAGGAAATTTGGCAATTTTCTTCCAAATAAAATGAAATACAATGACAGAAAATTCCCTTACATTGTTGTGTAAGAAGTAATTGTGAAATCGCTACAAATGTTTGGTCATTGGTATGTATGTATTTGTGAAATGATTATAATGGTGAATCCAAATTGTGTAGGTCTTTGAGAAAGGGAAAAGAGAAGAGAAGATATAATGGAAGCTCGGTGGTTTATAAACCCATTTTGGACATACCTCTATCCTTATTGTTTTTTTTTTCCCCCTCAAAATTTAGTGTTTAAACTTTGAAAATGACCACCCTACATGAGTATGCATTTTAATTATTTATAAAATTGAATTGAACCCTTAAAATTTTGATGTTTGAGCCACTTCCAAAAACCACCTCTAGGGCAATGCACCTTTATCAAAACTATGATTGTGATTTTCTGATTTTTATTCACACACATTTCTTAAATTTTAAATTGTCCAATTCAAAGGTGTTAAAACCCATTAGTTAAACGTTTGATTAAAGGAGTCCAATGTAAAATATAGATGATAATTATGATATTCATGTCTTGGGTTTATTCTTTGAATAATATTAGTGGTATAAAACAATGTTAAATGGTCCATCAAAATGTGGGTATTCATAAATGAAAATAATTTTATTCTAATTTTATTTAATAGTGAAGATAGGACACTAATTCACCAATTAATCATGAGTGATTGACTTCTTATCAATATAGGGATCATATAATATTCTTAATGGGGTTATAATTTTCTAACCATCATATAATGGAAACAAAAAGGATTGTTGGACTTGAAAGCATGATTCCCATTTCATGGGCACATCATTTTTGAGGACCAATTTACCCATTGAACACTAGTACCATGATGCCTAGCCTAGTTGGGCACTATTTTTCATTAATTTTTTAAATTGTCAAAGACTTTGACAAATATATGATTGCCATCTTGAATTTTTTAATATGGCATAATGAAGTGCCAAACTTTGAACAATGATCTACATTTTGGGAAGTTGCATAAGGACAAAATTATGTCTTCTCTTAATTAGTCATTAGATGTCACTTCCAATTGTTGAGGACTTGTGCATCCTATTTGTAGGTGTTGATTTGACTTGCCATATGTTGCATTTAAACACTAGTAGTTAATTATAAAAAGATTATTTTGATTAAACAAGCCTTTTTTGTTAGCCATTGGACATCACTTCTTATTATCTTTAAATATCACTTATAATGTTTATCATCTTCTTAAGATGAATTTTCAAGAAAGCAAATGCCTAATTGTAAAATTTTATCATTGCCAAACATAAATAACAAAAATAAATCAATTATTAGGCACCTTATTGCCAAATTGGGTTAGACGTTATTGTACTATGAGTAAGTTGGCTATATAAATAGCATCTCGCATGTCTTAATGGTCACTTGGGCTACTATCATTCCCACTTGCAATGCAACCATGGCTTCTAACCTCTTGGTCTACTAGCTTGCGATAGATTAATAATAGACAAAAAATCAATTAATAATTTAAATAGAATTGTAATATCCTCATATTACATAGTGAAGTTCCCCTGGTGTTCTACAATACCTCATGATGTAATGAGGTCACCCATTTCAAATTGCAAAGTGTTGAATATTAAATAGTAAAACCTAAGTATTTGACCTTTTGTATTGGAAGTTGGTATATCAACCATGAATCCATTTAAACCATTGCCATGACCACATTATCTTTCCTTGAAATTTTCAATATTGTGTTGCCACGATAAATTTATAATGTTTGTTGAAAAATAAATAAAATAAATAAAAATATATATATAATTATTTTTCTAGAGTACCACCATTTGACCCAAAAATAAACAAAATTAGATTAAAAAATAGGATATAAAATGATAGCAAACAAGTTCCTACATCTCTCAACCTTCTCCAATCATATTTAGGTTGCCCCCCAAGGGTACCTTCATCAATAAAAAGCTACAAACTTTCACATGGGAGGTCACTCCTTTGTCATTTTGGTGGACACCCAAGGTAAAAGGGTATGTTATGAAGGAGTCATTTTTTTAACACCCTATGAATATATAATATTGTAATATACAACATTTTGAACATGCTATTTTTTCAATATTCAACAACAGTCATGGAATATTATATCCCCTATTTTAATATAAAAATTAAATTTACATCAAAATACATGTCATTATTTAAAGGTTTTTCAAGCTTCTAATTGGTTCTCCCTTCATCCTTCACAATGCATAACCTCTCCTTGTTGATTTTGATTTTACTTGTACATAATTTTTAAAAAAATTTGATTATGGATCTTCATCCACCCACCAATGTTTATGAAACTTTTACATCCGCCTTGAAGAGGGTTATGGAATATTATGGGTCACTTCCAAAACTTTAGACAAAAGGTTTTGTCAAACAACCAATTACACTGAGACATTGGTTATCAAGAATCACTTCAACATTCCTTCACTCAACAATTTTTTGAAGTTTTCATTTTTATTTAAAACATGTCCAATGAGTGTTTGACACATGTTTTACCACATTAGTTCTACCCTATTAGTAATCTCAGATAAAAATTAATTAGAGCCTTTATTTTAAACCCTATATTATTTGAATGTTTCTTGCCTATAATATTCACACCCAATCTTATGTTGAAAAGTCTTTAGTTTTTACCTCCAAAGAATATTTGAGACCTTATATTTTTTTACATGTTAGGTGGTGATATTTGGAGGTGGCCTCCTAGGGACTTTCACAACAATCTACACCATTTTAGATTCTAGGAAATTTGACAATATCCACTTCAAATATGATCAATGGACTTGTGGCATACTAACTCTCATTCCCCCACCAAGTTAAAATCACAAGGAAAAGCTAAAAGGTATTGTGAATGGCCATGCAAGGTAACAAATGTGGAATTTTTTTATGCAACTTTCATACATGTGAAATTGCCACCTTCCTAGCCAACACATCAATGGACCTACATACAAGGATTCCCACACCATGAGTCTTGCTTGCAACACCACCACTAGCCCTATCCCAAACGTCCCCAAACAACTCCAACATTTAAATATTTTATGGAAGGGGTTGCCAATGAATAATTGTGGTATCCATTGGTGGTTCTACCTCCTTGTTGGATGGGTTCTAGCTCCCCATGTGTGAGCTCATCTTGTGCCATGTTTGTTGCACACAACCATAACCCAAGTGCCTTAAATGCTTTCTTTTTACCCCATGGAAAGGTCATGGCTTTGCCTTTGAAACTTCCTTGCAACTTTATGTCTTGTATCCTTACTTTGACTCTTTGCAAAAAACTTCCCCAACCATTTCAACTTTTTTGGGACAATAGAAGTGAAGACATAGGTATCAATGAGGTTGTTTGCCACGTTTCAAATTAATTTAAAAAAATCATAGCATTAGATCCATTGCCTATTGGGCAACTAGGTCAATAGTAGGTATTAACTTCTTTACAAAATTATACTTGGAAGCCCATGGGATATATCACCATGGATACTATCAACACATCATAAGATTGTGCATTTGTAACAATTGTTGTCATTGATATGAATGAAGAACTATCCATTACATCGTTAGCTCACAATTTAAAACAATTGTCTTATAATGTTTCTAGTAGCCTAAAAACATGTATATGGTGTATGTACAAGTTTCCATTTTATAAATGTTAAAACTTTGAATGGTCGACTTTTCTAATATAAAGCATTGGGTTCCCATATCTAACATTATTTGTGGCACAAACTATCTATGAGTTGGACCAATCAATTAAAAGACACCCGTGAAATAATCAATCATTTGCATAACACTAAAAGTGAAAGATGACCTTTTATGGCCAATCTTGTGAGCATTGTTTTCAATCTAACCACTATCACCATCACACCTTCATTTCCTCTCCCAACTTTCTTATAATAACATGATTATCATCATCATGCTCTAAAACACACATGGTGGTTACTTATTGAAAAATCCTTCCATCAAATCAATTTTTGACCTTCTCACCATTGTGGGTGAAATAAATGAAATGCCACATGTACCAACCTTGATCATGTCCCTTTCTTCTTCAATTCTTCCCCTGCCTTGTAACCCCCCATGTAACATGGGTAATACAGTTGAATTTTTCTTGTGCAAAGGCACCATTGATCATGTGGGCATCACATTTTCAAGTGTGAAGGATTCTAACAACTTCAATTGCTTCTTTGCATTGCCTTTATATGTGGGTCCAAATTCTCATTAACCCCCCTTGGAAGTTTTTACCCCTCTTCAACCTTATGACCACCATTAAAGCATTGATTGTTTCCTCTTCATTGAGCCATGACATCCCTCATAACCATTGCTCATTCTTTTATAATAAGTAGATTGGTGTAACCACATGTGCTTATTTTGTTTTTCATATCCTAAATGCATTTGGGCTTCTAGTTTTTCTATCTTTGTTTATGAAATTTTTTTTTGGGTCATCTTGGTAAGTGCACTTATTTGACCTTCCCCATAGCCATGTTTGCCACACCTTTCCTTTTGGTTTTTTGTTCAAGACAAAGCACAATGCATGATTTAGGTTAGTGTCATTTTTTGCCATGATGGGAACAATATCCTCCATACTTGTCTCCTTCCATTAGACATCTTATTATCATTAATGCAATTACACTTGATGTGATCAAATGCCCCACACTTGAAAACCCCATTTTTCACATTTCCTATGACATAGGATGGAACACTCCATTTTCATGTCTTTAGTTTTCTTTAAAACTAAGATTCTTTAGAAAATTGCCTTGTATGTTCAACCTTCTCCTCTTACAATTTAACCTCTATGTGTTTCATAATCTCAAACACAAAATGAAAGTAGGAGTTTCATTGGATCTTAAGGCTTTCAACCCTACCAATATTGAAATATTTGTTCTATCACACCACTTGTGGCTATCATTGATTGTCACATTGAACACAAGATTTTTGTAACAACTCATTGGACTTTCAATGAAAGTCTTGTACAAAATGTATTTTTTCTACTATTTGGCTTGAATAGTTTTGTTTCAACACCTAAAAAAACTACAAAGTTGAATTAAAGATGGGTACCAAAAGAAAGAAGATGGTTGCAACTATTGTTTCTAAAGGTAATGCACCATTCCCAATATGATTGTTAGTGGTGACAAGAATGCAGCTACATGAACCTTGGACCCAAAATGGGATGAAAATAAAGGTTATGGGTGATGGGTGAAAATTTTAGGGTTTAGGGTTGGATGAATGGTTCAAATGAATTATGGATGAATAAATTGGATGAATGTTTGTGTGATGTTTGCAAAGTCATTGTTAACATGACAAATATATGGCATTTGTTTTTCCAATTGACATGATAAAATGACGAAAAATCACTTTTGTTTAACATGTCATGTGTTACAATGTCAACACCTATAATTATCATTGTCCACAACATAACCTAAACAACAATATGCCTTCCTATAAAAGACGTCACATCAACACTTTAAAATTAAAAAATCATGATTGTTGATATGTTGTGAATGGGAATCTTTTGGTAGTTTCACATTTGGTTTCACAGCATGGTCATCCATATATTGGGGTTGATACAATGAAAGTTTTATTTCAAAAGACTTTAATGCAAGTGAATTTGTTGCAACCCTAGCCTTTGGCTCATAACAAATGTTAAAACATGATAAAAATAATGGGTTAGGAAAATGATTTAGGATTCAAACACACTCTCACAAATGTTGAAAAGTGAATCCAACCCTCCTAAATGGATTCCTATTTTGGAAGTCTTACATGTAGTGTCTAAAATGTTTGGAACAAGGGTTGAGGGATCAAAGCTTGTCCAAATTTAGTCCTCTTTAAACAATTGGAAAGGTCTTGAAAAACATATATCTAAACTAGGGTTGATTTCCATTTGGAGATTTGAAATGAAAATTATGGCCAAGAAAATGGTTGTGATTCAAATTGACAAATCAACTTCTAGTCACTAAAATGTTTAATTTAGGATTCAAAATACATGCAGTGAGTGTGTGATATAGTATTGGAAAGTTTTTTTTTAAAGGCTACATTTTTTTTACATTGATATTTTATAAATCCAAATCCATATGTGAGAATTATGAACCCACAAAGTAATAAAACTTAGAGCTTAACAATTTCAAGCTTTTTTTAATTCTCATTTTGGGAATGTTGAAAAAAAATTCCTCTTTGATGTAATCCCCACCATCATTTACAAAGTATGTTATTAAACAAAAGTGGTGATTCTCTTCCTAAGTCTACACTATGGTGAATCATGTGAATATATGTCTCCCATCACTTAATTTGTGCACTCATTTGGTTCCAATTTGTGCACTAGTTGTTTTTTTCTTAGTTTGTGTAAATAAACTTCACCATGAACTCATGTATTTTATTTTTCCATATAACCCCGTCTAGAGCTCACATGACTTTTGTATTTTTGGGAGTTAGGGAATGCACTTTTATTTGCTTTTGCACCAAAATTGAAAGTTGGTAGGTTCTTTGCCTTTGATACCACTTGCCAAACTTAAGGGTGCATTAGAAATCATTTTTTCCATGTTTGATTCCATTGAGGTTATTTTTACTTGTCATGACATCATGGAACCACTAAAGATCCATCAAATTACTACAAACAATCATGGTCTTCTAAATCATAAAATTAGTCAAAAATGCCTTTTTCTCTTGTTCAACTTTGACCAAAATGTCATTTTGGACAAGTCCATTTTAACACAACCGTTTTGACCAAATGTTTTCATGATTATTTTCATTAGTTAATATGCCAAAAAATTTAATCAATTTTGAGGAACGATTATTTAGGCACTTCAAATTTAAAAATACACTAAAAATACTACTTGAAATACACTAAATTTTATTTTCAAATAACATTGACAATGATTCATTTGTGGTAGTAAGCCTTAAGTAATGGTATGTAGGTGGTTAGATAGGTAAAAACTAAATTGGTCGGTTGTTTAAATAGGTAAATACCTACCTCTTTTAAGGGCTACCTACGACCATTTCAAGTCTAGTCTAGTTTAACTTACATACCTACCTACCCTACCATAGGCTACCTAGCTTAACTACCCAATTAGTTATCTAACCCCCCTAGGCACGTAAATAGGTTGCAAAGGTGAGGAGTTAAACCTTTCACCTCCATTCTTCAACCAATATTAAACCATGTTTATATAATGATAATTTTTTTCGATTTATTCATTTCACTTGTTTATTTCAATTTTTTTATGTACAATACTTAAATGTATGTAGGTAGGAAAATAGGTAATGGGTAGGTTGGTTAATTCATTGTAGGTAGGTGTATTGACCATCTACTTATCTATTACACCTATGTACCTACCTATTAAATTAACCTAACCACCTACCTACCTACTTATATACTTACATATGTAGGATAGGTATGTAGCCTAACTTAACCTAGCCTACAAACCATAAATCCTATCTACCTAAAACCTAGCCTAGCTAGTAGGCTAGGTAGCTTAGACAAACCTACTAGCTAGTCCTAACTATCTAGCTAGACTATCTCCTTAGCCTAACTAGCCTAGGCTTAAGCCTAGTTAGCTAGTAATCTATTTAGGTTAAGCTAGGTTTTGGTTAGGTAAGTAGGTAACATGTGAATTAAAATAATAGTTACTTGTGTATGTTTTTAAATATATTGAATTTATTTATGAACATTGGTCACCATGATTTGGCTTTGTGCACTTGAATTAAAATTGAATTACCATTTTTGGTAGGTTCAACCTCAAACTATGTACTAAAAACTTCCCTTATTGAATCTATAACTTCTTATCAAAACACATGTAGTTCTATGGAACATGCCCATTTGTCATATGTAGTGTGCACATGACATGTAATACTACACATGTATTACATGTCATTCACACATTGGGTCAAGTTGAAACAAAATTTTATGCCCTTGAATCTTACAAGAGTATGTAGTGTCTTCCCTATATGTAGACCCAAAAAAATCTTTTGAATCTCATTAAGCTTGAAATTAATGTCATTAATTTATCACCCCACATGAATTCACATAAATTTTTTTACTAGCTGAATGCCAAATAAATATGGCCGATTTGACTAAACCATAGTTAAATCCCCTCCCCACCCCTTTTAACTAGATGTCCAAATTGACACATGGTCAAAAAAATCATTTTAATCAAATGTATTAGTAAAAAATAACTCATGTCATTCATGCCCTACACCTTTAGTCAAATTGTACCTTCCTTTCAGTCAACATAAATACCTTAGTCAAGTTGAACCATTCGAAAGGTTGTGATTTCTTGTAGTGAATCCTTGTGATGATTATGTTGAGTAGTTCTTTAAATGATGATTACATCAGCCTCAAACACATTATAATAACCCACAAAGATTCCCCCTTCAACTTTTGGCTTTTGCTAGTTATTTTTATCACCACATATATGGATGTAATTGAGGTAGTCAAACACCTTTAAATGCTCCCATGTGGTGTTTTCCATATAATATACATGTTGAAAATAAGTCCTTAATTTGGCTTTGAAAGATTATGTTAGGGTTAAATAGGTGATAATGTTGAAACTTTCATGCACAACAAGTTTAAGAGCTACAACCATAAGTTTATGACACAATTAAGAATTGTCTATTTATTTTTGTTTCATTACATTGTTTGGATATTTGCAATCTAGAGTGTCCATAAATGAATTTCACAATGCCAATTTTTTTGCACCTTATGGATTAAAATGTGTCTCATGTCAAGCATTTTTTAAATTTTTTTGAAAGGGACTCCTTCATATGATTTCAAGATACAATAGTGTGACAAACAGTTGAAACCATTTGAAATCAAACGTTTTACATCAAATGGAGGACTTTTGAATGCAAATAAATTGTAATGTCGCAATCTTTATCAAAGTTGGAAATGGATTCATTGTAATCATGGTTTGTAATGATTAACATTAAGTTTTCTCAAAAAACCATAAATGGGGTTTGCAATTCAAAATGGGACGTTTCAAAACATTTCAACATCATATGAAATTTGTATGGCTTTTAAGGACACAAAAAACTAGTAGAAATTACAAAATCCTTAATGTCATGATTTTGAGAAATTAAGATTTTTTTTCATAAAGATTAGAACAAGTAACCTAGGATATATTACATGGTTATCAATCACAAAATTTTGGAAAATATGAATATTTTTACAAATTATTTATTATCATGGATGACATCCCCCAACATCATTGATAACATCATTGGCAACATTGTGGTGAACATCATCATTGATGAATTTCATCCATGAACAATCATTTTTATTCATGATAAATATTTTCATTAAAAGGATGATATTCATCCATCACTGTCCACTTTTCATCCACAATGGATGAATTGCATCCATCACCAATCATTTTAAATCCATAACATGTAGCTAAATTGTAGTGAATTTATAGTTTAAAAAAATTCTCAAGAAGTTTTGTTAAATGGTGGGCATACGGAAGTTTCCATGGAATTTCCTTAAGTTAGGTCCCTAAACGGATATAAATAGAGGTAGGACCACCATTATATTTAGCTTGATCAACACTAGTTCGAGGTATGATTTTGCAACATAGTTTTGTTGTTTCATTTCATATTCATGTTTTCATATGTTATTAGAATAAAAAAAAGTTTTGTTGTGGCATATATGCCATGATAAGTTACCACTAATTTTTTTGCATTTTAAAGAATTTGTTGAGTATCATTGAAAGGAACCTTATGCCTTCATTAATGCAGAGTGCAATAATAAAAACTTCCCACTTTTTCAATCATTTTCATTAGCAATTTGAATCTCCCAAAAACTTAAAATTTTAAACCTATTTTAAAAATATCCACATTCTTTTGGAAAAATCATTTTTGAACATGAAGAAGTATTTCAACCCTCAAAACAAAGTATTTTACAATGGTTTACATAAAATTATGTGGATGAACTTGTTTTGTTTTGACACCTTAATCATGGTTTTTTTGTTTTTTTTCAAAGACACATTTCTCAAAAAAATTCATAGTGACCCCATATGTACGTTCCTTTAGAACCCAAACCTTGGAAAGATTATGCATGATGCACCCATAGGTTTTTCAAGCATGATATTGGTAGCAAAAGACCTTTTCATTCTTTGATTTCATTACATAGTGCAAAACATGATATGCTCTTTAGTTCCCAACAAGAAAAATGGTGTTGGAATTCTAGGATGGGACTAAGATGAACTTTTCTACTTGAGCTTTTAACCATATCAAATTGCACAAACCAAAAAGAAAATGCAATTAATGCATTTGGAACCAACATGGTGCACAAATAAGCCATGGCCCAACACAAACTTACAAGATTGACGATGTTTCAAACTTGGGAGGAAACACCACTCTTTTCCTAATAATATATGTTGCAACTTTTTGCCATCAAAGTGGGAAAAGATGTGGGAATCCCAAATTTGGTCACTTGATTTTTGTGAAATTGTTGTTCATTTCTTATTTTAATTTCAACAATCTAAAAGTCTATTTTATAGCCTTTGAAAAAACTTTCCGATTTACCATATTAAGCGTTTCAATTGGAATTGGTTTGACCTTTCAAATCATAATTTAAATAGTTAGGAGCCACTTTGGCAATTTTACCCTAACCCTTCAATGGACATTTTTACCATGTCCCCTAATGTCCCTTAATGTCCATGGTGGTTACAACAATTACAATTTCCAAGAAGGCATGGAATGTTTTAGTATTGGCCATTTAGATTTTGTGCTATCAAAAATGGTCAAAAACTTGGTGGGTCAAAAAGAATAGTTGAAAGTTCATTTTGAGAGTCCCTTTCTAATGTGATTAAATTTGGTTTAAAACAAGGGCATTTATTGAAATGGAAATATTCTTCCATTTCCAAGTCAAGCCACCATGCGATAAAAGGCACTAAAACCCTTTTCTAAATGAAATTAAATAATCATATTTTAAGTTCAAATGAACTCCATAAAATATTGCAATTTTTGGGAGTTTGAAGGTCTATAACAAAAAAATTGTGATAATATTCCATTCATTCCATGAACTTTCAATGCTCTAAACTATAATCATACAATCTTTTAAAATTTCAAGTACATTGGTTAAATAAATTGTAAGAGGAAAAATTTCTTGTTCATTATTTTTTAGAATTTGTAACACATTGTGCAATCAAAATTCTAAGGTTCATTGCTCCTTTAGTATCCATGATTTTGTTGTGTTTTTTGCACAATGTGTTTAAGTTTCACTTTTTTTTTTGCAAAAGTGATTTTTTTGGTTATTTTTATTATAAGTTTAACAATTATACACTACAATACTTTTAAACAATAGACAAAACCGTTGTGATGTTCACAAAAGGTCAATGTTAGGTGTTATTACCCACCACCATGTTGACCAGTTCAATTTTCAAATCTTGATTGATTTCCAAGTTGGTTAAATTCAAACTAGTTTTCATAAAAATGATTTTGATTTTGAATTTCCAAACTCCATATAAGAGGAGTTGATCTCATAATCTTACTACTAAAGTTGTTGATGGCAACTTGATTGATTGTTCTTGATTCATCCCCTACATATTTTATGAAATATTTTTAAAAACATTTAATCTAAGAAATATGTATAAATATGCAAAAAATGAAAGTTTTTCTTTGTGTAATAGTTCACAAGGTCTTGAAGAACCCTAATTGCTACTCATGTCACCTCCAAGCTTTTCAAGAAGAACATCCTGTCTTCCAATATGTTGCCTATATATACAATCCTCATGAACCCTATTTGTTGGTTTTGTTGCTTTCATGGTCTTCAACAATAACACCATGTTGCTTGAGACATTGTTGATACGTACAACAAATTCATGAAAAATGAACACAAAAAATATTGAAAACGCTAGCAATGTGTAATAAAAAGATGCCATAACTAATTGTTTCCTACAAAAACAATTATATGACACATTTGAATGTGGGTGTACACATGTGCATGCCCTTGAAACATCAAAATTAAGAGAAAACATTTAATGTATCATAAGTAGCACAACTTTTATTTTAAAAAACAAGTTGAAATATGTATGATGTTTCAACATCATCACTTGTATTGATAACAATTTTTTGTAATTTACATTCTTTCATTGTCTTGTTTTTTAAAAAGGTTTCAAGATGTCAAGTTTTATGATATTTTCAGACACAAAAAATTGCACATGACAATAAACAAATATGAGTGGAAGAAAATGCCATTTAACAATGACTTTCACAACACATTCATAGATAACGAAACCAAAAACAAGCTAATTTTTTTTCTTCATGGGAGTAGTAGATTTCCCAATTTTGAGGAAAACATGGAACCTACATCAGGTTCCTTAATTTAACATTAAGTTTCCTTAGTTTAAAAGAAAAAACTATAGTCTAAGGATACATGGTGAGAAAGAAAACCAACTTACTAATGGATTGGGCAAAATACAAACTTGAGTTTCATGAATGAACTATTAAAATTGCCAAGTTGAAACTTGGGTCTTGCAAAACATCATAGATTGCACAATGACATTGATGAGATTGTGATTCGAATAGGAGACCTCATCATTTTCAATCATTTATCAAATATTAGGAAAACCTTCCAAACTAGAACACATGTTCTCGTTACAAATTATTGTAATGAAATTATTCACAAGAATCAAGTTGTTCCACAAGACTAATAGTGCCATGGATGTTTAAGAATATAATTTGAAAACATCTTTCTTTTATAGATTTGTACATCCAATGTTATACCTATGTTTTTATTGTGTGAAACAATACACATGAAAACCTTTTTTTTTGCATCCAAATGTTCATATGTCTTGTGAAAATATAAATTTTTTAAATATGTTTTTGTATACCACATACATATTTTCCCATGTTGTTTCTAATACTTTCAAAACTATGCAACAAAAATAATTTGCATTTAAAGTCCCTTTTGATGCAATGGACATTTTAAGTTGTACCTTTCTACCTATGCATCTAAAATTTTGTTTTGCAAAACCTTATGAATAAAGATTGGCCATCATAAAAGGTGAGTGTTCAATCTAAAACCAACAAAACAAGACATCAAATTTAGAACAATCCATTAACTACATTGAAAAATTGAGATTTCACATAAAACCTTTTCATAACAAAATTTAGTTCAATTCTCAAAGCATAGTGAAACAAACAAGACATCAAATTTAGAACAATCCATTAACTACATTGAAAATTTGAAATTTCATAAAAAACCATTTCATAGCAAAATTTAGTTCAATTCTCAAAGCATAGTGAAGGGTATGCATGTCAATGAAGAAACCTTTGCTGAACCTTAAGTTAAAATAAATAAATTCAAACAATGTTAAGGAGAAATGACATACAAGTTTCTTGGAAAACATTCATAAATTTACAACTAGGATTTTCATATTAAAAAAAACCATTATACAGTGCGAATTCTTGAAATGATCCCCACAATTTGTTGGAAGATGAAAAAAGTTAACACATTTTAATAAAGTAAAAAAATAGTTTACTTTTATGACAATTTATTAATGTAATGACTTACCCACCATGCATCAATTTAGCTTACAAATTTCTATTGGAGAATCACATTAAAACTAAAATGATCACACATGAGTACAAACAATGATCTGGAAAAATATCAACAAAACGGAAGTGAATTGATATTCAAAGTCCAATAGGCACAAAAACACTTGAGATATGATAAATCAAATGCTTGAACCCAAAGGCATGGAATGTTTGACCCACATGTCTATGTAATGGTTCTTCACAATGTTCAATGTCTTACACAACACATTAGTTAAGAAAAAATTAGCCCAACTATTTCTATGATAATATTTTTAGCTTGGAAGGAATGTTGCCTATTGTTGTTACTTCAATTGTTCAATTGCCATATCCAAATATATAGTTCTCAAATGATATCTCCATTATTTTTGGGTTCTTCTAATAAATTGTTGATAGTCAAAAGTCATTTGATCCATTAATGCAAGTGTCCATCAAGTTTGTTGAGGAGCTTGTGGTTATCAAACAAATGTTTGGGGCTTTTGGTATGATGCAAAGGGTGATTACATGCCAAAGACCTTATGAACTCAATTATTCACACTCCAATTCTTCAAGCAATGGAGCTTTTTGTTGATTCAAATGTTGATATAGGTGTAGAAGCAAATGACACATGTTTTGTAGATGAAGAGACATGTTTTTTATTGTCAATTATAATTAGGCTAATTATGGGTTGTTGTTGCTCAAGGGTTTTGATGGGTGTGGCCATTTGGTTTCCTTTCATCATTGGTTTGCCTTTTGGAAGGTACTCACTTAATTATGATTGAGAATTGAACAACACATGATAAAAATCTAGCTACCTACTAATTAATTCATGGAGATGGCAAATACCTTCATTGGTGTTTTTTCAAGTTGTCACTTTTGTCAAGGTTTTATCTTTGCCTTTTGAGCTAGTTGTAATGCATGCTACATACTCTTCATGTTTGTGTGAGGTTTTTAATAGTGTTACATGTGGTGTCTTTTTGTATATACATTTCATATATATAATATCCAAGTCAAAGAATTAGAATGAGAAATTTATTACTTGATGTGAAAAAAACCATCTAAATTTACATAATGTGCTCAACAATTGCATTTAGTTGTATGAACAAAACCAAATTGACATATGGAAGGAAAAAAAAATCTACTTTAAACATATATGTTTTTTTACAAAACATGTTCCATACTCATGTTACACTCAATTGCTAACATGTCAAATATAAATAGAAATTTTGTGTATTCTTATGCAAAAATAATAATCGTACTTAAAGTTTCAAAGTATAAGTCAATCCACATTCTATAGTAATATTTTCAATGCTAAATCACAGTGAAATGTATATTTGGTCCATATTATAATGAAAGCACAACATTATAATGTATTTACAATGAAAAAATATTGGACTCAACTGATTAAAAATAAAATAAAATAATATGTTGCAATTTAAAACATAAACGTAAAATTTTCATTTTCACATAAAAATTTAAATAAATAAATAAATAATATTTCCAAAAAAAAAATCCCATAAATATGTTCAACAATGGAAGCTAGAAAAAAAAACTTTCCTAGAACAATCCAATTTCCAACTAGTTCCTAAATCATGTAGTTAACTTTAGAAAACCTTGGGTAATTTTCCATCCATTAACCATCATTTTATTCATTAATAGCACATAGTCTATAAATGTTTCATGTGATGAAATATTACAAATCTTTAAGTACAAATCAGTCCACATGTCTTGTAACTTAAGATAATACATTGAATGGGTTGAATCACAATCAAATGTGTATTTTATTCACATGTTATTTGAATGTTGAATCACAATGAAATGTGTATTTTGATCCACATGGTATATATGGATGTTACAAAATGAATTATTTTTCTGAATATCAAGATTCAAAAGCATGTTTTAAGAGTATTATCAAACATTTTACGTAGTGTCCACTCTGAATACACAAATTTTATTTCACTTTA
>Ga0116228_10002663_pt1 | contig 15473 bp, 8 predicted proteins | sample S1TSphfallax_2_FD_89694 | JGI IMG/M metagenome (GOLD analysis project Ga0116228, IMG submission 89694) | Host-associated microbial communities from peat moss isolated from Minnesota, USA - S1T2_Fc - Sphagnum fallax MG | ecosystem: Host-associated > Plants > Peat moss > Unclassified | place: USA...
AAAAAAAAAAAAAAAAAAAAAAAAAAAAAAAAAAAAAAAAAAAAAAAAAAAAAAAAAAAAAAAAAAAAAAAAAAAAAAAAAAAAAAAAAAAAAAAAAACTCAAGTCATTTCATTTGAACAAAATCTTAATAAGATATAAATTTTCAAAGTTTATGTTTCTGTAATGTTTAAAATTAAATATTTGATAAATAGAGTGTAATGTAACATATTATCACAACAAGTGGGGTGGCTTGATGGTAAGGGTGTTTTCCTTCATTCCAAAGGTCAAAAGATCAAACCTCATGGGTGATGTTGTGTATGGTTAACAATGGTATGTTGATTAAATATTATTCTATCAAATTAGGTGCCTAGGTTGATTACGTCGCCACCTACCTACCTAGGCTAAGTTTTTAACCTAGCGTAGGTAGTGACATGTGTTAATAAATAATAGGTTTTAAAAATCATGAAATTATCGATAATATTATATATTAAATAATTAAAATTTAATTGATTTCCATACTGGTTAGTTAATTAACTAGCAAATGAATGGTTTGGTAAATTTGTATTTCACTTGAAAATAAACTTGTTTCACTAGGTACTAATGAAACAAGTCATTGTCCGTAGTAACTAGTCTTTATTCACTAGGGGGTTAAACAATTTCATTAGGTAAAAATATCAAAATTCACTCAGAATCTAGTGAAACCCAAACTAAATTAGGACACATTCTTAATAATGAATGTTGTCATTAGGTTTAATCCAGCATGTTCATTTTATCAATTTGTTGACATTGTATGTGGTAGATCAAATAGTGAAGAATCTTGGATCTATGGTCAAATTAAATAGGTTTATCTCACTCTTATAGTTTTGCTTCCAAATGTTGAAAACATTTTTTTTAATAAGTTGCATGTAAGCATAGCTTATGCATTTCTTGCAAAGACATCTATTGTTAATTATACCTTATCCCCTATTAGTTGGCGAAAACATTTAGTTTCAACTAGACATTGAAGGATGAAACATGTAATAGGGTGAAAAATTTCTATGAAAGGAAATAATAAAGGTGTGAAATTAATTTTTGTGTCAAAATTGATGCAAAAATTAATTTGGGTCCCCCATTTCACTTCATCACTTTCACATGAAGAAACAATGTGTTAACTAATGTGTAAGCATGAGTTTTTTACTTTTGGTGCAAATATGTTTGCACATGGGGGTACATGAAAACATAAAAACACGAAAGGAAAAAGAACAAACACAGTGGGAGTTTGTTGTGAGGTTCTCAAATTATATTTGTGCACTACAAGAAATCATGGTTTTATTTTTAAAATCAGTCAAAAAGACCCCCACTTTGGTTTGTGTATCCCCTTGTCCAATTTGACCAAAGTGTCAGTTTGGACAAGTAGATTTCAACACAATCTTTTTTAGTAGTGTCTTTTTGACCAAGGGATGATGGGACATTTTGACCAGTCAAAATGACTAATTGTTAATTTGACCATTAATCAATTGAATCATCATTATTTAAAGTTTGATTTATGGCACTTGTCATAGTTTTTTACAATTAGATTTATGCCACATGACATCATTATATCATTTCTTTGAAGGTGATGTTGCATTGTATGTTGCAAACGGTAGGTAGGTACATACTTACTTATACCTTATTTACAACCATACATCTACAAGGTACATGTACATTGAATACATGACCACATACAAATATCATACAAGTTTGAACCCAAGACTTCGAAGGTAGCCCAATGCCTTTGCCATCAAACTACACCACCTTTTATTGGTAAAGGTTGTATAATTTTTTGTGCATATTTTTAAATATGAAGTCGTTAAAAAATCCCAAAGTTTACATTTTTTTGTTTCAAATCTTAGTCAAATGAAGTAAATAAAAACATAATGTGGAATTTTATTCAATAAAATTAATATGTTTCATAAATGCTAAAATGAATTTCTGAAAAACAAATTTGAGAAATGTAAATAATTCAAATTGCATTTAGTGTGTGATTGAACAAAATAAGGTAAGTAGTTAGGGTACAGTAAAGTAATTTAAAGTAGGGTAAAATAGGTAGTGTGTTGAGGTAGGTAAGTAGGTAGGTGGGTATGTAGGTAGGTAGGGAAGTAAGGAGGTTGTTAAAGTAATTAAATAAGTATAGGTAGGTAGCATGTAGGAATGTTGGCTAGTTGTTAAGATAGTTATATGTGTCACGAACACCATTTTCACATGATGAATGGAATTCATTCACATGAAAGTGCAATCATACTAACATGTACCAAAAGTAATCATAACCATTGTTTAATTTTTTAAACTTTGGATTGTAAAAAATGATAATAATAATAAATAGATTTTTTTTATAAAATGTTATTATGAATACATTATTTACACATCATAAAAATTTGGAATCAATATGACACATGAAAAATACGTATAAGGACTTTTAACCTCTTGTAACCAATATTTCAAAGCTGCATAAAAGTTGCATAACAACTTAAAAGTAATTTTGACATTAAAAGCACAATTTGAAAAAACATTAATGACATATTTTTGGGATTTTAAAAATATACCCCTTAACATAATAGTACTAAAATTTATTTATTTTTAATTTCATCTTTTCTTGAAAGACATATTTTTAAAATAAATAAATATTCTAAGAATAAAATAGTGATCTAAGGGGGTACATGTGGCTCCTAATAACATGGTTGGACCCATGAATGTTCATTCATAATTCTTAAAGAACTCCTAGTTCATTTTTAGTGAACTTCAAATTTGCTTATAAGTAATTCATAATTCATTTATAGTTCACTTTTAAATCACTTTTAATCCATTCTTAGTTAACTTTTAATTGATTTATAATTAATTCATAGTTAATTATTAATTCATTCTTAATCAAGTTTTGGCTAATTCATAGTTCACTTGTAGTTAGCATGCCTTTCAAAAAGCTTCCCTAGCCGGTGGGCACATTGGAAAACCCTTATGGAAGCTTTTTTGAACTAGGTCTTCAAAAATGGTATAAATAAAAGCAAATAATTCCGTTACCTTTAATTTATCAACACCAATTTGAAGTATGATCTCATTCTATAGCCTTATTATATATATTTTTTATTTTCATATGCTTATTTCATTACAATAAAAATTTGTTTGTATTTTAGTCTTACACACTTCATGTATTTGGTTTTAGCCTTTGTGTTTTTGTCTTGGACATGTTTTGTGTTTTGAATTTAGATTTGGACCTATCTTTTTGTTTGTTACTATTGTAATCTTATGCCCATTACAATTTGAACAAACTCCCATTAGGCCTACATATATTCTTTTATCAATAAAGTTTGTTGTTATGGAAATTGAATGTGGATTATCCTTCTTCTTCAAACTGTGATAAATTATTCAAGAAGTTGTGGACTACCCACTTCTTAGAGTAGCAATTAAGGTTGTGGATCACTCACCTCTGGTTAAAGTCACATTTTATGTGTTTATGTAATCTTGTTTGTGTCAAAAAAAATATGGCCACTATCATGAATGTCAATGCCATGGAATTCATTCATTTAAATGATCATCCATGACTTGTAATTAACTTGTACCTAACTTTTAATTTAATTTCAATTCACTTTTAATTAAGTTTTAATTCACCTCCACTTTATTCATAATTCACTTCCAATTCATTTTTAGTTAAATTTTAGTTCATTTCTAATTAACTTTTAGTTAAGTCCTAGTTAAGTCTTAATTACACTACAAGAAATCATGGTTTATTTGATTAAAAAATAAAACCAAGAACCAATCATTTTGACATTTAGTCATTTTGACCATTTAATCATATTGGACAAATTGATTTGAACACATCCAATTTGACTAATGGTTTTTTTGATTGACCATAAAATGGTCTATTTAACTAGTCAAATTGGACAAAAATTTGGGTTACCAAAAACAATTACTCAATTTGTAAATATAAAAGTGTAGATAATAAATAAATAATAAGTATTTACCTACCCACCCACCCATGACCTACATACCCACCATGGCCTCTTACCTACTTATCCACAACCCACCTAGGCATTATACATTTACACGCATGTACAAGGTATATATATGAATATACATATTCCACATAGTATATGTTGGTAAACGAGATTGAACCTTGGTCTCCTTGGTTCCACATCAATGTCTTGGCCATCAAACCAACCCACCACTTTGTAAAACAATATGATACAAAATGGATTTAACATGTATCCATGAATTTTTTTGTCCATGTGTATAACAACATTTGAACTTCAAATGTTTTTCATAAGTAGGTTAGTAGGTACTTAACTAGGTAGATAGGTATGTACACATGCCTACCTACCAATGTTTTTAAATGTTCATACCTACTTATGTAAACTATAAGTAAGTATGTAGGTAAATATATAATTAAAGTATAGGTAAATAGGTAGATAATTATGTAACTTTGGTAAATAGTAAGTAGGACATAGGTAAATAAGACATAGGTAAGTAGGACATATGTAGGTAGGTAGGACAAACATATTTAGACAAGTAGGTAGGTAGGTAAATACCTTAGTAGGCATAGCAAGTAGGTTAGTCAACCAAATTAATATGACCAATTTGACTAAACATGGCCATTTAGTATGATCAATTTGAGTAACCATGGGCATCTTGATGAACCATTTTTAAAATTTGTCTTTTTTGACTAAATGTACAACTTAATATTTAGTCAAAATGGTCATTTTAGTCAAAAACACCAACCAAAAGAACCATATGTCTTTCATGACCCATGTCTTTAGTCAAAATGAACATCCTTTTAGTCAATGTGGACATTTTAATCAAGTTGAACCTTTTGAAAAACGATGATTTTTTATAGTGATTAACTTTTAGTAAAGTACTAATTAGCTTTTAGTTAAGTATTAATTGATTCCAATTAACTCCTAGTTGACTTTTAATTAAATCCCAATGAAATCCCAATTAAGTTTCAATTAAATTTTAGTTAATTCATAATTGACTTTTAGTTAAAAAGGTTATCAAAAAACTTCTTTATTCCAAGCATGCCCAATCTTAGTAGGGACCACAAAGCTAAACCTTGATGCATGATGTGATGAGAATGGTCCTAGCTTATTTTTAGACCTAACACCATGTTTATTGATACCATTCATTGTCAAATGTAGTAAGCTTGTGAAATGGAAGTCCAAACACTTTTTGATTTTGGCACATCAACATGTTTAATGGACAAAGAGTTGGTGCCACAATACAAGTTGGCTCTAATGGGAAAAAACACACCAATGTTAGTTGAAGTCATTGATGGTTGAAACCTTTCATCAAGACCAATCACACATGAAACCAAGCCATTAGATGTTACCGTTGGATCCCACACTAAGAAGGTTATATTCAATGTCATTTCATCTCCAATAAATCATGGCATCATTGGATTGTTTTGACTACTACAAAATCTGCAAGTGGATTACCATATGAGGAATCTTCACTTTGAAACACCACAACACATAAGGCCGTGGAATGTGAAACCTTCATCAGAAGCATGCAAAATTTGAAGCAGAAAGATGACCTAGATGGTACAAGAAGGCCTAGGTGCCCAAGCTTTTGTTTGTTGGAACAAAGGCCTTTATGAAAGTTCCCACAAGAGGATATGCATTCTTGATTTATGTTCCTTCTTCATTAGATGTTGAGTTACATCCACATGAAATTCCTTCCCAATACTAGGAATTCAAGGATATGTTTGAAAAGAAAAAATGTAGATATTTGCCCAAACATCGACCATACAATTCCACCATTGATCTTGTGGAAGGAGTGCAACCTCCATTCAAATCCATTTATAATTGGTCACAAGAGGGCGAACCCATCCTTGGGTGATACCACTAAGAATTACCTCAAGGAATGGTTAAAAACTAAAAACAACCAAATCATTTTTTTGGGCCCTTTATAAAAGATGTTTTGACAACTATAAATTATTATTTTTTCACGTTTATCCATTTCATGTTCTAATAAATGGCCTGAAGTTTATTTGAGAATTAAAAAATTGAAAAATTAAAATTTTTTGTATTCTTAATTAAAATGGCCACTTAAAAAATCGATAACCTCAACTTTGGAAATTCATAACTAAATCATATTTAATCAATTAATTTCCAAATAAAAACCTAAAGATAATAAAATTTCCAAATTACCTTAAGAAAAAATTCATTAAAAAATTCTCAAATCATGTTCCAAATTTGTGTTCCTAACCAAAAAGTTCAAGGAAAAAAAAATGTTTTATGTTTTTGAAACTTTTTCTAAATGGAATAATTAGGAACATCAAAATTCACAATATTCATAATATTATTGAGATTTCAAAATCTATGGAACCTAATAAATGTATTCCCAAAAAAAAATTACGAAAATGTTTATTTAAATGTTTTGTATGATTTCTCAAAGTTCAATGGGTCCAAGAAAATCAAGATGTCACATTCCTAATCATACCACCCAAAAACAGGCTTGCCCAAAACAAACTTGTAATGCTTCATGAATACCTCAATGAGAACATCAATAAGGGGTTCATTCAACATTCAAAGTTTCCAATGATGTCCCTATCCATTTTGTCAAAAAGAAAGTTGGTTATTTGCAAATGTGTGTTAATTATCGTGCATTAAATCAACTCACCATCAAGAATCAATACCCTTTGCCCCTAATTTGAAGGTGTTGGACTAATTTAATCATGCCAATGTGTACATCAAGATTGATCTACATGGAACATACAACTTGGTGCACATTTGAAAAGGCAATGCATTGAAAACAACGTTCAAAACATGTTATGACCATTTTGAATATGTTGTGATGCCATTTGGCCTTACTACCATGCTTGCTATTTTCCAACATTTAATGAACAATGTTTTTATTGAGTACTTGAATAATGTCATGGTCTATTACATTGATGACATCCTCATTTTATCAAAGAGCATGAAGGACCATGAGTGCCATGTATGTTTAGTTTTGAAGAAGTTTCAAGAGGTTGGACTTTATGCCAAATTGGAAAAGTGTGAATTCCATCAATCTGAAGTGAAATTATTGAGTTTTGTCATCTCTAAAGAAGGAATTCACATGGATCCTTGTAAGGTTTAGACCATTGTTGATTGGGCTACTCCAATTTCTATTTGAGATGTCCATAATGTTATGTCAACCAAGTGTTAGCCATTGAATGCTTCAAGTTGTCAACAACATTTTGGTAAGGTATGTTCATAATACTTTTCTTTTCCTTTCTTAGATTGACTTGAATCATCATTGCTTAGTTTTATCCAAGCCTCCATTAGTGTAATAGATTATGTAGGTATGTATTTTATAGTTATGCCATGCTTGGATTCAAGATATTTTTGTTGAATAACATTGATTGATTAGATCCCCCCTTTTCATCAATAATCTCCATCCCCAAATCAAAATGTGAAGCCTTAAGTTTGATGTTTGAAATTTGGTTTATAAATTGTTTTTCATATTTTTCATCAAGTCGTTGGTTATTACTCAATATTATTGATATTTATGTTGATGGTACAATAACTACTATTAAATTTAAATCTTTAAAGAACCTTTTGCTTCATGTTTTTCCCCTTATACAATAATACCTTTTAGTTGGACTTGAACATAAAAGGGGATAAAACCCATTTGTGAACTTCAACGTGGACCACTAAAGTGCAAAGACTTGAGCCTATTAGTGAAATTTGTACAATTATTTACCAATAGTTGCAAATGTATATCTTCAATGGATTACAAGTTGTTCATGGGTGAAAAAACATTACAATAAACAAAAATTGTTCTCACAAATATTGCTTGTCAAAATCGTGTGTGTTTGAACTTCCACCAAGCCAATATTAAAAAGGTTTTTATAAATTATATTCATAATAAGTTATTTCAAACCCCAAAGAATAATTTTTTAAAAAAACTATATTTTTAAATTAATATTAAATGATTAAAGAGGTATAAATTTTGTTAACATATAATACTCATATCAATATGTATTACAAAATGCAAATATACTTCAAAAACGATTCAAACAATTGCCAAACTTGATAAATTACTTATTTATATATTGAGTGTGAATTAATTACATTATTTGAATTACATATGAAATTTTCCAATCACATGACTTCACAAAAAAATATGGATGAGGGTTTTCATTCAAGTGAGTGTAAATGTGTGATTTTATTTTAAAAATTCTATTTTTTAAACTCTAAAGCACCAATATTTTTCTAGGGTATATTTTATTAAACATTATCTTACAAGGTCATTATCTTGACAAATTCAATGAAGTGACCACTAAACTTGTATTCATCTTTATTGTCATTTTTAAATGTTTGAATTTTTCTTCCTAACAAAAGTTTTAGCAATAAATTTGTATTTTTAAAAGGTGAAGAAGGCTCATGATTTGTTCTACATAAGTGAACCACAATATTTGTGATGTATTTTACAAATAATTTACATGGGCAATTCATTGCATTTGACAACATATATATGTGAAAGTGTATAATACTCACTTGAAGTAAACTTGTTCTTATTGCTCCCTCTTGTGGGGCCTTGTCTTTATGTAGTTTTCCCTTAATGCAAGATTTGCAAAGACAAAAAGACTTGACATTAGTAAAATATAATGCAATTTCCATATTCTTGAAAATAATAGGTTGTAAACATTCTTGGCTTACATGCCATATATTTGAATTTGAACAACAACATTAAATAGAACTTTCATTTGTCATATTTGAAATTATTATACAATTGTACAAATCATTTTTCAACTTGCACATAATAACTAAATGCTTAGATAATTTGGAGTAAGCAATTCCATATTTCTTTTGATAAGTTTAGGTAAGTTCTTGTGGATAGATTCAACAAATTTTTTAATTAAAAATATTTTTTCTTGCAAAATTGGGAAATCTATTACATTAAACAATTTTTTTTCCATCCATTAGGAAAGACAATTGAGACATTTTCTTTATCTAGTATTTAATAATTTGAATTGTCAACAAGATACACAAAAAAATTTCAATTTTTTTTTGTACATGTGACTTGAAATATCTAGGATGAAATATTATGTGTTTTATTACATTAATATCAATTAAACAATAATTATATATTTTTGGTTTTGGAAACAACAACAAAAATATATTACAATTTCCTTTTGTATTAATTTTTTTGATTTTTAAATCTCTTTTAACAAAAATATGCTTTTTCAACTTTCTTTTTGTTGTACATAAACAAGCTTTTTACAATAGAAGCATCATAGCTTCCTTCTCCCCAATCATGTTGCAAAAAAACTAGGCCCATCGTGTTCTTTGAAATGCTTGAACTTGATGTGTTCATTGATATATGTAATCTTATTTCCTATAAGCAATATAACTACCAAATCTAATAAAAAACCTAGATTTTTCACAAGAGTTTCTTTTTAGAACAAGTAAGTTATGAGGTTTTATAAATAGTTGTTATTGGTAGAATTATGGTATGAATTTATGTTATGAATTTCACATCTATTTGCATTTCAAACAAATAAAATGCTAATTGTAATAAGTTGAAATTTGAAAATTAATTCATGACAATGAAAAATTATAGATTGTCTTCGATCATTCAAGTACAAGCATTCAACTTAAAATAATTATGATAAGTTTTGTTGTGACTTTATACTTACTTGCATCCAACCTTGACAAATTAATTTTTGTGTTTATTATACTATTCATGTATTGAATAGTGCACCCTACCTTGTTGAGTTATCCTCTTAAAGCCACTGAAAGACTTATATAACTTGTAGTCATGCTCCTTGTTAAAGTCATCATGTTGTCCTTATCATTGACAAGTGATTCAACCATTGACAATTACTTTAGTAAGCATTGAAAAACATGAATATGGTTTGTCATCGTTTCATCCTACCTCATTTTAGTCTGACAAGTTTCTCATAGAAATACATTTTAGTAATTGAATCTTGTGTTCAAACTTTGTTGATTCTTCCTAGGCCTCTTTCGATGTTTGAAAAAAACTATTAATTTTGTTCATGACAATTTTTTTACTATTGTGAGAAAGTGCATCTTTCTCTCATCCCACTCAATTTTCTTGCCAACTCTTATCCCTATGGTTGGTGGTTGTGCAACTTGTTTTCTAGGAATCGATGGAGGAGAGAAATCGGCTTCACGTATGTACTATCATTCACTACATTCACAAAAAAATTTCAACTCTTTGTAGTAACTTAATCAATGTTTACATGCATGAAATTATGTATCATCAAATTTTGTTACATTCTGAAGGTGAATTGTTTTATTTGAGACATTTCAATTTCTTTCTCATTCTTTAACACTCTTTAAAATTTGATATCATACAAGAAAAATCATGTAGAGTGTATATGAAAAACAAAAAGAGAGAACTGATGAATTAATTTGTTGTCAAGCTCTCAAAGCACTTACAATGTTTTTTACAATGAGAAGTTGTAGCCCTTTGGAGAGGTATGTCCTTTTAAGATCATACAATCCAAAATTGGGTTCCAAAGGATTATAAAGTTCAAGTTATAACCCGATAACCATTCTGGTAGTGCTCTCGGTGTTGAAAGAGTCATGAACTATTTCTTACCCATTTACATAATAAATTGTTCAAAAGAAATAAGATGAGTGTTGACTAGTTCTGTGCTTCCACCTGGTTCTTAAGAATTGGACTGAAAGTTCAACTTCGGAAGAGGTACAAAACTTGAATCACACCATTCAACTAACCTCTGGCTAGAATCAGACCTGAGATTGCAGTGTGTAACTAGCAGCCTCCTCTTGAAACCGAGTCTAGATCTTGACGTAGCAATGACATATGTTTTTTTATTAGTGATGAAATGATGTCAAATTCCTCTCATGAAACAATTTACATACAAACTTTGGAGGTTTCTTGTGAGACAAAAAATCTCCAGATGGCTAGCGAACAAGTCTCATCCTTCACCAAAGTTGCCTGCACATTCCACATTGTTTTGTGTTTCTAGCCATCTGTACTAATACTGTTCACTTACTTTTGAGTTTCACAACCAGCTGCTTGACACAACTGCTTACTGGAATGCTGCAGATCCTCTTTACATATGTTCCCGTCTTCAGGGAAGTAGGCAGCACTTTTGTGGAAAGGTGAAGGCAAGTACATTTGAGTCCAGTAGTGTTTTAAAATTGTTCACCCACACTGGTACTAAGCTTACACAATTTCAGAACTCAGGCTGAGTGAGTGTAAGTGGTCACTGAGAACTAGATAGGACTTCTGTTGTCTCGGTTAATACCCAAGAATAGGAGTGAGGCTGTTTCCAAAATAAGTGCCTTCCCAATGTGGGAGGCAAGGGGTACTTCTTTTGAGAAACCTCCTCTTGCTCCAAGGGTATTACCCTATGCAAAGCACTGGAATTTATTTTGTTTCCATTTTGTCTACCGATACTTGCTTGATATCACAAGAGAAACACAAAAAAAGAAGAAGTAGGGTGATTCAAAAAGCAAAATTCTCACAAGAGCAACCATTTCATTTTTCAAGTGGAGAGTAGATTCCATCTGATAATGTGGCCTCCATATACACTAAAAAACTTCTGCTGGAGCTTTATGAATAACCTTAAACCACTTGAATCAGAGGTCTAGAAGTTCGAAGAATCGCTATGTAAAAATTTGAAAATCATTACCCTTTACCTTTTAACAAACTTAGGGTATAATGTTTGAAAATATGAACACACACACAATGATGTCTAGATTAACTTAAATCTAGTCTCAATGACTTTGGAACACTTGATGTAATATATTTCACCACTTACACCATAATCCATTTTTGAAATTTCACCCCCAAGTACTCTCATCAATAAAAATTGCGATTCCTGTAATCGACAAAGGACTCCCACAATGTAAGCTTCCTAAAACCCAAATAGGAAGTTATCAAAAAATGGAAAAGATAATAGACACACATCAATGATCAACCCAGTGATCAAACATTTTCTCTACATATCAGAGATATCCGTAAAGTCAGGAAAAGACAGCACCAGTACCCTGAGTTTGGTCATACACAAGGTGAGATTAAAAAAAAACCTGCTAAAAAGTACATTAGCATCCAACGGGGGGTGAAACTCAGAAAACCAACAATTTTGATGGTTCCTGAGTTTCACCCTGTCTTTCTTTTTTCCTGAGCGGCTCCACTGCTGCTACATAGATTTTCGCTGCTCCTACCTGTACAGCTACTATAATTCCTCTCGACCCTTGTGCATTAAATGCCGAGATTCAGCATTTCGTACTGAGTTTCAGCATTTCATACTGAGATTTAATAAAATTTCCTTACTTTACTAATACCACTAAAAGAGGGGTTAGGGGGTGAAAGGAGGCCCAAAGACAGGGTGAAGACGGTGAATTTGGGGATACCTCTATCGTCATTCAGTGAACTGCCTCATATTGAAATAGGAACACTTATTTCATACATAAGATGATGGCTTGTACCTTGAAGGTATGCCTAGTATCTTCCAGGGGCCCCCACATTTTGCTTTTGCGGTTGATTTTGGTGTTAGGTCCGAAAAACAAAAGGAAGAACAATTTAAGAAGTGTAAAATTTCTAATACTAATAGGCCAAATTATGAGTTTACTTCAAATGACCACTTAAAACCATAACCCACTTGTTACAAGAAGCCCAAAAACAATACTAGTTGGGGGGGGGGGGGGGGGGGGGGGGGAGGGAAATGGAGGGTGGGATGCTCAACAATGGCTACTCAAACCATTGGGTTGGAAAAGTGTGTGAAAGAAATAATGCTTGATTACAGCTATGTTGAATAAAGGTTCAACACAATTACAAAGTTGTGAAGTATATTGTGGTGCATGTCTAACACGAGTAGGGTTGTAATTGTAAGGCTTTGCTCTAGTGCACGGTCCACCACAACAACAATAATTCAGTGTATTGTAGTATGGTTTCATTTCATCAGATCTGACAGTCCTAGTTCTATAGCCATGTGCGTAGAATGCATTGGATTATTATCATTGCAACCCCAGAGCAGTCAGGACTAACAAGGTGAACAAAAGAAAGAGCTAACCTAGTATGAAATGCTAACCCTATTTTCTATGTCATGCCACATGTCTCTAAAGTCTCTACAAAATGTACAAAATGGTTAAAGTTTTTAATTAGAAAATGCACTAGTTGATAGTATTACTTCTTATATTGTGTATGTGTGTGTCCATGTTGTATTTTTCCCCTTTTCAATTATATGTGGCCAAAACCATTTTCACAACAGTGCATGTAATGTTGAATTTCTCTTAAATGATCCTCATTTAAAATGATTACGGTTCATTAAATTTTTAAAAAAAGACTTGGTCTACTTTACTTTATGTTGTTGATACCTACACCAAAAGAATCTCCACCAAGTTCACTAACACTTCAATATTTTTCCTGAATTGTTTTTTAAAAACTCCTTGGGGGCCTAGCCAAGTGGGTATTTGCACACCCACCACCCCACCACTGCACCACACATGAACCCATTTTATGAAAAAAGAAAAGGAGGGGAAAAAGAAAAGAAAACTCAACACATTAATTTTCTTATACTTAATTATGTACTCAGTGATTTTTTTGGGGGGGTGGGGGAGCAAAAATTTCATCACTTGGAGACAATAGGGTCTCAGAAGCCTCTAACTGATTGATTTTTGGGGGAAAAAATCCACCAAATTCACCATATTTCAAAGCACAAACCTGTAAATTTCCCATATTTAGACATTGTCTTCTAGCTAGGGATTCCTAATAATTTCAAATTCCCTTTTTAACCTGTTGCCAAATTTTGGATTAGGCACTCTTGTGAATGAGACCACCAGCCCAGCTAGCTCACAAAAATGAGAAAAAAAATGAGAAATTCCAAAATCCAAACCCATGCAGTAGGCTATCCAAACAAAACCCAAAAAGAGTAAAAAAAATGGTCACCCAACCAGAGTAAGACACCCTTAACCCAATGGTAGTTTAGCGTGGGTTTATCCTGGGTTGTACTAGGTAGGTAGGTACATAGCCTCGATTGTACTAGCTAGGCAGGCGTGCAGGCAGGCAGGCAGGAAGGCAGGCAGGTACCTTTCCCCTGCTGCGTCCCTCCCGGCGCAAATGAGGCGGTTTTGACGATGCTTCCAGCGAGATCTCGCTGAAATTCGCAACTCGATTCCACCATTTTGGACTGCATTCGAGTCGATTGGAGTGTTGCACTTGATAGCAGGAGTCAGGTAAATTTTCTCTCTCTTTTTTTGATGAGAAATTTGACGAGTAAAAGCTCGGGGTCGGATGATGATGCTGATGATACCACTGTTATTGTTGTTGTTGTTGTCGTCTGTTGGTGGTGTACAGCACTCCTGCGTGCAATGGATTCGAGCTTCCGTCTCATTCAATTTGATGGATTCGAGCTGAACAGGATTCCTGTGATTGCAGAGTTTAAGCAATTAGTTTTCAAATGAAATCGAGAATGAAATCCGATTGTTAATGTTTTTAGGACCAGCCATATTGTCGTGAAGTTTTGTGAAGCTCGAGGAGTCTAACGATGGGCAGAACTCAGGACCAATGCGCCGGCGCTGCAGCAGCAGCTTCTCAAGAGCCTGTTCTACTGCAGCATTCAATGTCCAACCCATACTTCCAAGTCGGCCTGCTGCAGCCACCGGCGATGGTTTCTTCTGCAGTTGGAATTTGTGAGATGGGTGGCGCTTGGAACGATATGAGAACTCTTGTTTCTTCCAGTGGCCATGAGCTTCAATCTAAGCCATGGGTGCAGCTGCCGGCGAGCTCAAAGCTGGAGATCATCGATCCATTCCGTGATCCCAGCAGCTTTTTCATGCTTCCGAATCAGGTCTCGAATGTAGGGATGAGTCTATTGCAGGGCTCGATAGGCAGTGCAGCACCAAACAACTGCATGTCCGCGGCGACCTTTAATATGCCAGTAGTTTCTTCTTCTACTTCAGCAGAGAGCTTCAAACCCCACCACCTGCAGCTGATCACACCGCACACACAATGGAATGAACTCAAGCCCAGTACTGTGGTAGTACAATCCGAGTCCCCCGCGCAACCCATTTCTGCAACTGCTGCAACAGAAGCTCAGCGGCAGCTTCCAGATCATCTTGCACTGCACGTCGCAGCAGCTCCCTGCAGCTATAGTTCGCCAGCTTTGGCGCAGCAGCAGGGATCATGTACTCGTGATCACGATCCAGCTGCAGCTGCAAAGCAGCAGCCGGAGCTTCTGCATGCGTTGGAGAATGTGGAAACTAGCAGCAGTGGCTGGAGTGGAGTACCAGAGTTATCTGCATCGACTGTTGCAGACTACTGCAGTGATGGTGGCCAACAGGAGCAGCTCAAGAGCATGGGTAAGATCAACACTAATCGTCGCAAAGGGGGTGGTTGCGGTAATTCTATTGCGTCCAAAAACCTTGTGTCAGAACGCAAACGCAGGAAGAAACTCAATGAAGCACTCTACTCTCTACGAGCTTTGGTTCCCAAGATCAGCAAGGTAAGCACTCTGGACTAGTAAACATGCAAGGAAGCTTCATTGACATCTTCTTCTTCTTCT
>Ga0116228_10002664_pt1 | contig 15471 bp, 12 predicted proteins | sample S1TSphfallax_2_FD_89694 | JGI IMG/M metagenome (GOLD analysis project Ga0116228, IMG submission 89694) | Host-associated microbial communities from peat moss isolated from Minnesota, USA - S1T2_Fc - Sphagnum fallax MG | ecosystem: Host-associated > Plants > Peat moss > Unclassified | place...
CGCTCGCGTCGCGTCGATGTTTGTTTTTCTGTCGGTGTTGGTGGCGGTATCGGAATCGGCGTCCGCGGGCGAGCGATTGACGGGGGCTGAGCTCGCGCCTGCGCCGGTCTATGATTCGGGATCTGGGGTTCCGGATCCGGCGGGTTTCTTCACGACGGAACATCCGGCGGTCAGTTACCGGAGTGTCGAGGAGATTCTGCCGACGCGGCGCGTTGCGGCGGGACCTTCGGCATCGCCGCTGGTCCGTGACAAGCCGCGCGATTTCCCCTATCAGTTCGGTGGCGCCACATACGGTGTCGCGGATTTCGCCAAGCGTACCGATACCACGGGACTGTTGGTGCTCAAGGGCAACCATGTGTTGTTCGAGGGGTACTACCAGGGCGCGGATGCCGCGGACCTGTTCATGTCGTTCTCGGCGGGTAAGTCGTTCGTGTCGACCTTGGTGGCCATGGCCTTGGCCGAGGGGAAGATCCACAGTCTTGAGGATCCGATCATGCGCTACCTGCCGGAACTCAAAGGCTCAGCTTATGAGAGCGCGAACATCAAGCAGGTACTGCAAATGGCCAGCGGCACCTCGTACAGCGAGGAATACGAGGACAAGAATTCGGATATCGCGACCTTCGCCGCCATCGTGGCGCGGAATGAGGGGGGGTTGTATGACTTCGCGCGGTCCTTCAAGAGCAAGGAGCCGCCGGGTACGAAGTTCTATTACGCCACCACCAACACCGAGGTGTTGGGCGCGCTCATCAACCGCGTGACCGGGAAACCGATCGCGGAATATATGTCGGAGAAGCTGTGGCGTCCGCTGGGGGCGGAAGCGCCGGCGCGATGGATTCTCGACCGGCCGGGGGCCGCTGGGCGGGAGATGGCGGGCGGGGGACTGCAGGTGAGGCTGCGGGATTATGGACGCTTCGGGCTGTTGTTCGCAGAGGGCGGACGGTGGAACGGCAAGCAGCTGTTGCCGGCGGATTGGGTGGCGACGGCGACGCAGCCGCAGGATGCTTACGTGCAATTCGGTCAGTTGATCGCGGGGTATCCGCTGGGGTATGGGTACCAATGGTGGTGCCTGCCCGGGCCCAACAAGCGCTTCACGGCGCAGGGCATTCACGGTCAGTTCATCTTGGTCGATCCGACCGAGCATGTCGTGGTCGTGAAGTTGTCGAGTTGGCAGCACGCCTGGGAGGATGCGAAGGAGGCGGAGACATATGCCTTCTTCGATGCGGTAACCGCCGCGCTGAAGGGGGAGTCGTGATCGTGAACAAATCCGTGATTCTCGCAACCAGGTCCCTGATCCTCGCCACTTCGCTGCTGATGCTTCCGGCGCTCGCCGGCGCCGAGACGGCGCGCTTCAGCGTGATCTTCGGCGGTAAGAACGTGGGGTCTTTGGTGGCGGAAACCACGGGCGACAGCACGCGCATCGTCTTCGACGTGAAGAACAACGGCCGCGGTCCGACCATGACGGAGTCGATCCGCCTCGACGCGGCCGGGTTGCCGGTGGCCTGGACGATCGGCGGGACGACCACCTTCGGCAGCAAGGTGGCCGAGCATTTCGTGCGTCAGGGCAAGCGCGCGGAATGGCTGGATTCCATGGGCAAGGGCAAGACCACGGCCGCGGGACCCGGCCTGTATGTCGCGCAGAGCGGCAGCCCCTGGTCGGACGGGATCTATGCGCGCGCGCTGCTCACGGCGCCGGACCATCGGCTGCCGGCGTTGCCGGGGGGTGAGCTCACGCTCGTCGCCGGCGAGGAGCTCACGGTCCAAGGGTCCGCCGGTCCGCTCGAGGTCCGGCGCTATGACTTGAGCGGTATCAATGTGACGCCCGATACCATTCTCTTGGATGGCGACGGCCGCTTGTTCGCGTCGGTCGATCCCAGCGAGGTGGTGGTGCGGGCGGGTTACGAGGGCGAGGAGGTGCGGCTGCGCGGTCTCGCCGCCCGGTGGATCACGGAACGTTACGTGCACCTCGAGCAGGAGACGGCGCATCGCTATGCGGGAAGCGTCCGTCTGCGGAATGTACGCGTGTTCGAGCCGCGTACCGCGTCCTTGAGCGATCCGGTGGCGGTGCTCGTTGCCGGCCAGCGGATTGCCGCGATCGAGTCGTTGTCCGAACCGGCGACGCCGGGCGAGGTGAGCATCGACGGTGGCGGGGGCACGCTGATCGCGGGTTTGTGCGACATGCACAATCATTTGCAGCAGGACGAGGCCATGCTGGATGTGCTTGCGGGCATCACGTCGGTGCGTGACATGGGCAACGATAACGCGGTGCTCGCGCATCTGATCGAGCAGATCGAGCACGGCGAGGTCGCCGGTCCGCGGGTGATTCGCTCGGGCTTCATCGAAGGCAAGAGCCCGTACAGCGCCAACAACGGCATCCTCGTCGGCAGCCAGGAGGAGGCGATCGACGCGGTGCGTTGGTATGGCGCGCGCGGCTACTGGCAGATCAAGATCTACAACAGCATGAACCCGGCCTGGGTGCCGGCGATGACGCGAGAGGCGCATGCGCTCGGCATGCGCGTCGCCGGGCACATCCCGGCGTTCTCGACCACCGACCAGATGATCGCCGCCGGCTACGATGAGATCACGCACATCAACCAGTTCATGCTCGGCTGGGTGATCACGCCCACCGAGGATACGCGCACGTTGTTCCGGCTCACGGCGCTGAAGCGCTTGGGTGCACTCGATCTGCAAAGTCCGCAGGTCCAGCATACGGTCGCGTTGATGGTCGACGGGCACATCGCGATCGATCCCACCGTCGGCATTCACGAGATGCTGACGCAGAACCGCGACGGCATCGTGCCTCCCGGCGACGTCGATTACTTCGAGCACATGCCGATCGGCTGGCGGCGTGACGCCATGAAGGCGTTGATCGACACCTCAAAGCCCGGCGACGATGCGGCGTATCGCGCCGCCTTCGACAAGATCTTGGAGACCGTGCGTCTATTGCACGATCGCGGCGTGTTCATCGTCTTCGGCACCGACACCGGCGGCTCGTTCACCTATCATCGCGAACTCGAGCTGTATCAGCGCGCCGGCATGACGCCCGCGGAGATTCTCAAGCGGGCGACCTATGAGACGCAGCGTTATCTCGGTCGGGACCAGGACTTGGGCTCGATCGAGAAGGGCAAGCTCGCGGATTTCTTGCTGGTGCCCGGTGACCCGACAAAGGATCTCAAGGCGATCAAGACGATCAGCCTGGTGGCAAAGGACGGCGTGTTCTATTACCCGGCCGAGGTGTACCCGAAGTTCGGCATCAAGCCGTTCGTGGCCGCTCCGGCGGTGACGCTGCCCGCCGCGGAGGTCGCGGCGCCCTAAGTGGGCGCGCTGCCCGGAAGTTCGCCGGCCGGGGGCTCGCGCAGGATCCAGCCGTTGCCGTCGGGATCGTTGAACATCGCGTAACGTCCCCAGGGCTCCTGACCGATCGGCGAAAGCGAGAGGCCGCGTGCGGTGAGCGTCGCGTGCTCGGCCTCGATGTCGGTGACGTTGAGCATCACGCCCTGGAGCGCGCCCGGCGGCATGGCTTCGAACCAGGTGACGAGCGCGATGGTGGTGGCGCAACCCGGCGGCGCCAACTGGATCCAGCGGCTCTCGGGGCCCATGGGTTCGTCGCGCAGCAGCTCGAAGCCGAGGATGTCCCGATAGAAGTTCTTCGCGCCTTCCTGGTTGGATACCGGCACGGAAACGATTTCAAAGGATACGATGGCCATGTGAGTCGCCCTCCGCCTGCATTATTCAACGTCCCGGCCACCAATTCCAGCGCCCCGCGAGTTGGATGAGCGCGGGCCCCAGCGCCAGGCGGACCACGGTGGCGTCCAACAGGACGGCGGTGCTCAAGGCAAAGCCCAAGATCTTGATGACGATGAAGTCGCCCAGGATGAAGCCGCCGAAGATCATCACCATGATGAGCGCGGCGAAGGTGATGACGCGGCCGGTGCGGGCCAGCCCCTCGACCAAGGCGTCGGCGTCGCCGAAGCCGGCGCGCCGGTAGTGGGCGATGCGCGCCACGATGAACACTTCGTAGTCCATGCTCAAGCCAAAGACGATGCAGAATACGAGCACCGGAACGATGGGAAAGCCGCCGGCCATCGCCCCCGGCAAGCCCACCAGCCGCGAGCCGTAGCCGTCTTGAAACACCAGGGCGACGGCGCCGAACGCTGCCGCCACTGACAGCAAGTTCAACACCACGGCCTTGATCGGAATGAGGATGCTGCGAAACGCCAGCGAGAGCACCAGGAGCGTGGCGCCGACCACGCCCACCACGAGGGGGCCGAGCGCTCCCCGGATCGCATTCTCGTAATCGACGTTGAAACCCGGCGCGCCGCCCACGTAGAAGCGCGTACCGGCAAGTCCCGTCAGCGCCTCTGGGCTGGCGGCGCGAATGTCGTGCACCAGCGCCGTCGCGTCGGCGGCCGTCAGGGTGGTCCGCGGCAGCAATTCGATGAGGCCGGCGCTCGCGTCCGCGCTCACGAAACTGCGCCGTACCGAATCGGACAGTCGCCCGAGGATCTCCGGACCGCCGAGCGGGACCGGATTCAAGGTGGTGACCGCCCATACATGCTGGATCCGGGGATCGCGGGCGAAGTGTCTGACGAGGCGCGACTCGGCCCGCCAGCCGGCTTCGTCCTGCAGGGTCGTTCCCCGCGGCAGTTCGAGGACGACCGGAATGATCTGGCCGAAGTTACCGCGGGCGACGGCATCGATGCCGTGCAGCACGCGAATCGATTCTGCGCTGTCCGGCAACCAGCGGCCGCGCGGCAGGTCGATACGCAGGTGCGTTGCCTGCGCCGCCAGCAGCACGAGTGGCAGCCCGGCGCCCAAGAGTACGGCGAGCGGATGGCGTGCCACCCAGCGTGCCCAACGCCGCCAGTGGCGGCCGGTGACGGGTTCCGCGTCCTTGCGTCCCGCGCGCCGTACGCCCGCGTCGAGCCACGGGGCCGCCCAGCCCAGCAGCACCGGCAGCAGGGTGCTCGCCACCAGCACCGCCACGGTGGTCACCAGCAAGCCGCCAAGGCCGACGGAGGCCACCTCGCTGACGGGAACCATGAGCATCGCCGCAAAGCCGATGGCGACGGCCGAACCGGAGAGTGCGACGGTACGGCCGGCATGGCGTGCCGCCTGCGCCACGGCCTCGGCTGGTGAGAGTCCCTGTTCGAGTCCGTCGCGGTAGTGGCTGACGACGAGCAGCGCATAGTCGATGCTGAGGCCAAGCCCCACCATGCTGATGATGCTGACGACGATGAGCGACGATGGCCACACGCTGTTCAACGCGGCAACCGCGCCCAAAGATATCCAGATGGTCAGTGCCCCACAGAGCATGGGCAGAATGGCCGCAAGCAGGCTGCGGAAGGCGATCAGCAGGAGTACCAGGGTGAGGGGCAGTACCCGCAATTCGGCTTTACTGGTCTCCTCGCTGCTGACCCGTCGCATGTCGGCATAGACGACCGTCTCGCCGGTCCAGCCGAAGCCGATGCCCGGATGAAGGGGCGTAAGTTCGGTGCGCAACGCGTCGGTGGTGCGGCGCAAGTCATGCATCACCGACAGGCGAGCCGCCAGGGTGGCGGCCGCCGAGGTGCCGCTGCCGTCGGTGGTGGTCAGGCCGACGACGATGATTGGACTGCCGTCCTTGCCGAGGTACATCGAGTCGGCATTGTCGAGATAGGACATCACCCCTTGCACGCCCGACGCGGTGCGGACCGCTTCAGTGACCCGCTTCAGCACGGCTTGCCCGTCGGCAGTGCGCGCGTCGACCCCGTTCTCGACGTGCAGCAGCGCGATCTGTGTGAAGGGCGACTTGAAGCGCTCGCGCAAGGCGTTGTCGACGCGTTCCGACTCACTACCGTGCAAGCGGACCGCAGGATCGAGCACATCGTGGATCCGGGTCGCGAATGGCGTGGCCACGAGCGCGAGCACGAGCCAGGCGGCGACGATCAGCAGGGGCTTGCGCCGCACGCCGTTAATAGCCGGTCCGAAATCGAGTCCATTCTCGGGTAATCTGGCGCGAATAGTCGAGCGGCAACATGTTTGGCGTGACCAATCGTGCCCTTGTCGCAGCATCCGGATAGACGCCCCCATCGGTTCGTATCTCGGGGCGCACGTACTGCAAAGACTGCAGATTGCCGTTCGGGTAATTGATGAAATTGGTGATGCCGGCGATGACCTCGGGGCGCATGAGGTAATTCAGCCACAGTTCGGCATTCTTGGGGTGTGGGGCATCGGCAGGGATCCCCAGCACGTCGATCAGGATCAGTCCACCTTCTCGCGGCAACAGGTAACGTACCTGCACGCCCTTGTCTGCCTGTTTCGCCGCATTGCCGGCGCGCTCGATATCTCCGGACCAACCCAGGACCGCGCAGACGGTGCCGTTGGCGAGATCGCTCCAGTATTGCTCGGTATCGATATTACGAATGAAGGGGCGAATTTTTCGCAACACCTCCGACGCGGCGGTGAGATCGGCTGCGTCCATGCGATTGGGATCACGGCCGAGGAAGATCATCGCCGATTGCAGGACATCCGTCGGTGAGTCGATCATCTCGATGCCGCAGTCCTTGAGCTTGGCGGCATTGGCGGGGTCGAACAGCAGACTCCAGCTATCCGGTGGAGCAGAACCAAGCCGCTTTCGTATTTCATCCAGGTTGTAACCCAAGCCGGTGGTCGACCACATATAAGGGATGCCGTATTGATTGCCGGGATCGTGGACGGCAAGCCGTTGCATGATATCCGGATCCAAGTTGGCGAGATTCGGCAATGCGGCCCGGTCCAACTTGCGGTACACGCCGGCCAACCGCTGGCGCTCGAAGAACTGGGCGGACGGCATGACGATGTCGTAGTTCGTCTTGCCGGTCAGTAACTTGGTCTCGAGCACCTCATTGCTGGCGTAGGTATCGAAGCGCACTTTGATGCCGGTTTCGCGTTCGAAATTGGCGACAGTGTCCGGCGCAATGTAGTCGCTCCACTGATAAATGTTCAGCACCCGCTCCTCGCCTGACGACGTGGCGGCGGTTGGGGCGGTGGCGGGCGGGGACGCCGCGGGGTGGGAACAGCCGGTGGATACCAGGACCCCGCAGGCGTAAAGGTAAAGCTTCAGCCGTCGGGTAAATGGGCGGTCACCGGTGGTGGGATTCATCTGGGATCATGCTAGCACGGCTCATTGTGTGAACTCCGCCTGAGGCGAGCCGGCCTTGATGGCGGAGAATGTCGCGTGATGCTCTGGATGTTGGCCTCGCTTTTTTTCCTCTGGTGCGCGTTTCGAGAAATTCGCAACAGCCTCTGGGCCGCGCCCGGCTATGCCCTGCCGATTCCCGTCACCCCCGCGTATCTGGCGCTGGTGGTGGGCTTGAGCTTGGCCTTTGCCTGGCCGCCGGTGCACACCTGGTACTTTCAACGGTTGCTGTCGGCGAAAGCCACGGAACTCGCCGAGGGCCATCGGGCATATGTCCATTGCAACACGCTGTTCGATACGATGATGGACCCCGAGATGCTCGCGGCCGGTCATGCCAATCCGCTGACGGGAAACATAGTGCTCCAGAAACCGTGGTGCGGAGTGTTGATGGACTACCTCAGCCACCCGCAGCGCGCGAGCGACAAGGAGCTGTGGAGCTTGGGCATGTTCACTCATGAGAGCATGCACGTCAGGGGCGAAATGAACGAGACCAAGACGGAGTGTCAGGCGGTGCAGCGCAACTACCGTGCGGCTAAATTGCTGGGGGTGCCCGACACCACCGCCAGGCGCAACGCGCTCGACTATTTCAACAACGGTTACCAGGAGCGCGGCCGGATCGGCGGCATGCAATCGGCTTATTATTCGGCGGAGTGTGCGCCGGGACAGGCAATGGATGAACACCTGGCCGATTCGACCTGGGATTATCGCGGTGCGACATTCGCCGTTCGATGAACGGGACCGGCAAAACTGGTCGCCCAGTCAGCATGCTTGGCGCACTCCATGTGCGCTGCTTTTCATGCCGACGATTCGCTCGATGCCGCCGAGGCGGCGGGCGGTGTTGCGAGCTTCGTTTTCGATGGTGTCGAGTCCTCCTGGGTGACGTCGGCGGGGTTTGGAGCGCTGATGGCGCTGGCGCCGGGAGTGCCGCTCGGGAGTCGTGCGGGCGTTGCGCAGCGGGTGCATCCGGACGATCTGGGTGCGGTGCTGCGCGCGCCGGATGAAACCTCGACCGCGGCCCCGACCTATATCGTGACCTACCGAGTGCTGCTCGCCGACGGTGCCGTGCGCCGGATCAGGGAGCGTGGGACGGTGCAGCGCGATGCGGCCGGCACGATCACGCGCATCACCGGCGCGATTGCAGACATCTCTGACATGCCTCGCCAAGCATTGGAACCCGACTCGCTCGCCGACCGATTTGCGCGCGCCATGCGCGGTACGCTGGAGGGTCTGTGGGAAGTCGATTTTGTCACCGAGGTGACGTGGTTCGACCCGCGTTTCTCGGCGCTGCTGGGTTACGAACATGAGGAATTTCCGGTGGGGGCCGGCGAGTTCGCGCGCTTGGTGCATCCGGACGATCTGCCCTCGATCATGACCTCGACGGAAAATCATCTGGCGCGGGGTGCTTTGTATGACCTCGAATTTCGCATGCGTCACAAGAGGGGCCATTACGAATGGGTGCGCTCGCGCGCGCAGGCCGAGCGGGACGCCGCCGGCAAGCCGCTGCGCATGACCGGCTTGGTGCAGGTGATTACCGAGCGCAAACAGGCCGAGTTGGCGGAAGTCGAGGCACGCCGGTCGGCCGAGTCGGCCAATCGGGCGAAGAGCGAGTTTCTCGCCAACATGAGCCACGAGATTCGTACGCCGATGAACGGCGTGATCGGCATGTCGCAGATTCTCGCCGAAACCGACTTGGACGAATGCCAGCGCGAGTATGTGGACGTGATTCGCGGCAGTGCCCAGGCGTTGTTGTCCCTGATCAACGACGTGCTCGACATCTCCAAAATCGAGGCCGACCGACTGGAATTGGAGCAGGTCGAGTTTGACATACGCAATGTCCTGCATGAGACGTCCTGCGCAACCGCCTTGCAAGCCACCGCCAAGCGAGTCGAGATCGTCGGCGACGTGCACTTGGACGTGCCGGCCATCGTGCGCGGTGATCCGGGACGATTGCGTCAGATACTGATGAATCTGATCGGCAATGCCGTAAAATTCACTCATCAAGGACAGGTGTGCATCAGTGTCGGCCTGGTGGCCCGGGAGGTGGACCGGGTGGCCATTCGCTTCGATGTCACCGATACGGGCATCGGCATACCCGCCGACCGGATGGATCGGTTGTTCCAGCCGTTCTCCCAGGTCGATGCCTCGACGACACGGCATTACGGCGGTTCCGGGCTCGGTCTGGTGATCGTCAAGCGGCTCGCGGAATTGATGGGTGGCGAGGTCGGCGTCTCCAGCCAGGTCGGCGTGGGCTCGACCTTTTGGGTGACTGTCAACCTCGCGACCGTGGCGCTGCAGCCGGGGATCGTACCGCTGGGTCGAGGCCGGCGGATCTTGATCGTCGATGACAACGACGTCAGCCGCGAGAGTCTGCGCCGGAAGCTCAGCAATTACGGTTTCCAAACGACGTGCGCCGCGGGAGTCGATGCGGGGTGGGAATCGGTATGCCGGGAGGGGCCGGCGGATTTGGTACTCGCCGATGAGTGGATGCCCGAGAAGGGGGGATTAGAGCTTCTGGCGAAACTGCGCGGGGATCCCAAGGTTTCGGCCGTGCCCTTCGTCCTGTTGGCGCTGCTCGGCGCCGATCGAAGGAAGGATTCCGCGGCCGTCCGACCGAACGCCGTCGTATTCAAACCGACCCGCAGCTCCGTGCTGGCGAGGACCCTCTGTGACGTGCTGGAGAATCGAACGCCGCACGTCGCCCCTCGTGCGGTTTCGACACGCGTCGGCAGCGCGTTTTCGGGCGCGAGAATTCTGCTGGTCGAGGACAATCCCGTGAATCAGTTGGTCGCGCGACGGATCTTGCAATCGCTCGCCGTCGAGGTCACCGTGGCGAACGACGGCCGGGAAGCCCTGGCGCAGCTTGCGGGTGCGTGTTTCGACCTGGTTCTGATGGATTGTCACATGCCGGTCATGGACGGCTTCGTCACGACCCGCGCGATCCGCGAGGAGGAGCGGCGCAGCGGGGGTGCGACCCGACTGCCGATCATCGCGTTGACGGCCAATGTCATGAGTGAGGATCGCGAACTGTGCCGAGCGTCGGGGATGGATGCGCATATCGGCAAACCGATCGATTCGGCGGAGTTGATTCGCTGCCTGGAATCGTTTCTGGTGCGCGAAGCCGCGGCCGGTTTTTAATGATTCAACCCGCCGCGTCGATCACTGAATGCCGTCGTTCCAAAAGCCCGGCAGGCCAATCTGCTCTGGAAGCTGGATGACTTTGCGAAAGCGGCCGGTGTCGTAGCCCAATGCGGCAAAACGATCGAGGAGCGCGTGATAGTCGGCATCGTCGATCGTCGGGGTACGTGAGAAGACCCAACCCAGCGAGCGATCGTTCTCATCGCCGCCCAGCATAATCCGCAGCACCCAGGTGCAGACGGTCACGGCACGTGCTTGGTTTGGGAAGGGAATGGGCAACTGTGTTCAATGGGCAAGGTCGTTGACGGCGATTGACCAGGTCGCGATTATGCGCATATTATGCGCATAACGGAGAAAGTATCATGAAACGAGGGTTCAACGCTGCGGCGCGTAAGCGCCCGGTCAATCTGACCTTGAACGAAGACTTGGTGAGCCAGGCCAAGTCGATGACCGACAATCTTTCTGGTGTGGTGGAGTCGCTGCTGGCGGAATTCGTTGACCGGCAACAGCGGGAGCGGCTGGAAAAGGCCAACGTCGTGGAATCGGCGGTGGCTCAATGGAACACCTTCAATGCCGAGTCGGGTGCGATTGCTGACGAATATTCAACGCTCTGATGGCGCAGTTTGACGTCCATCGAAACCCGGGTAAACACAAGGCCAACATTCCTTTCGTTGTCGTCGTGCAATCTGCACAGTTCGACAGCTACCGACGCAGAGTCGTCGTGCCACTGGTCCGAGCGACGGCGATCGGCAAGATCGACTACGCTGTTTTCAATCCGACCTTCAAGATCCGCGGCAGCGCGGTAGTATTGCATCCACTCGAGATCGTATCCATTCCCGTTGACGCGCTGGGTGAGAAGGTGACCTCGCTTCGCGATGACAGTGAGTTGATCGTTGCGGCGCTGGACGAACTCCTGACGCGTGCCTGGAAATAACCGTCCCGGACGGGCCCGGATGAGGAGCAGCATGCGATCGTGCCAACGCTAGCACGCTCGATCGTGATACTCGCCGCCATCGCGACGGTGATGTACTTGGGATGTTGCGCCGTGCTGTTTGCGGTGCAGCGCTCGCTGATCTACGCACCCCAGCGACGCGCGTATGACGACGCTGACACGACGGTATCGCTGGCCGTCGATGGTGAGCGAGTGCTGGTCTCCACGCGCAGCGCCACAGGGTCGGACGCCGTGATCTATTTCGGCGGCAACGCCGAAGATGTCGCGCAAACCGTCCCCACGCTGCAGCGGGCCTTTCCGGACAGCGCGATCTTCGCGCTGCATTATCGCGGTTACAACGGCAGCAGCGGCACACCGTCGGAAAGGGCGTTGATCGCGGACGGCTTGGCGCTATATGACTTCGTGCATGGGAAGTATCCGCACATCGTGGTGATTGGCCGCAGTTTGGGCAGTGGGGTCGCCATTCATGTGGCGAGCCTGCGGACCGCGGATCGCCTGGTGCTCGTCACGCCGTACGACAGCCTGCAAACGATCGCCGCCCAGCGATTTTCATGGTTCCCGGTACGCTGGCTGTTGCTGGACAAATTCGATTCGTGGCGCTATGCGCCGCACGTCACCGCGCCGACGTTGCTGCTCGCGGCCGAGTACGACGAGGTCATTCCGCGGGCGAGCACCGACTCACTGTTCCAACACCTGCCACGGACGCTCGCCACGTTGATCGTCGTTCCCGATGCCGGGCACAACACCATTTCCGACACGACGGAATACGTGCAGTTGCTGAGGGGTCCGCCATGATAGAGACGGGTCAGATCATTGCTGTTCCCGCGGTAACCGCGAAGGTCATGGCCTATACGCGCACTGGCAATCTGTTTTGGGTGGTCAGCAGCCTGTGGCTGCTCGCGCTTCCTGCCTTGTTCGTGATTTTCGGCTGGGGCGCGCGACTACGCACGTTGTGCCGGCGCGTTGCCCTGGGCAAGTGGTTTTGGACCATCGCGTTGATGGCCGCGTCCTATACGCTCGCTACGGGGTTGTTGTTGCTGCCGCTGGCGTTCGCGCGGTTTTCGTGGCTCCAGGGATACGTACCGGGGCCAAAAGGACATACGACGAGTCAATGGTTGGTGGAGCAACTCGGCACGCTACTCATCGAGGTCGTCGTTGCTCTGCTGGTTGCATGGCTGCCGTACTGGTTGTTGGCGCGAAGTCCGGGGCGGTGGTGGCTGTGGAGCGGCGTCATGCTGTCGCCGGTCGTACTCTTCATTTTGGTGCTACAGCCTTTTTGGATCAGTCCGTTTACCTCGCAGTACCGGCCGTTGCAGGACACGGTGCTGTTGGGCGAGATGACCCAGATGGCGCAACGCTGTGGCGTGGATCATGCCGAGATCTTCGTAGGCGGGGACAGCTATCAGGTGGCGGGACTCGGACCCACCAAGCGCATCCTCCTGGGGACACGGTATGCGGAGGAATTCTCCCCGGCGCAGTTACGGTTTCTGATGGGCCACGAATTCGGCCATAACGTCAACGGCGACAACTGGAAAGCCTGGGCCGCGATCTCCGTGGCTTTGACGGGGGTTCTCTGGCTGGTCAACGTGCTCGGCTCTGCGGCAATAAGGCGATGGCAGCAGCGATTCGGGTTCAGTTCGCTGAGTGATCCGGCCTCGCTGCCGCTGATCGTCTTTTTTATGCTGGCGTTCATGACGTTGCTGACGCCGTTCAACATGCTGTGGAGCCGCCACATTGAACACGAGGCCGACCGCTTCGGGCTGGAGCTGACTCATGAGAATCGGGCTGCCGCCTTGATGTTCGCCGGGTTCGAGCGGACTTACCTGGAATCGCCCGATCCGGGATGGTTCGCGCTGGTGACGAGGTGGAATCATCCGCCAGGAGCCGAACGCATTCGCTTTGCCAATGATTACCACCCGTGGGTGGAGGGCAAGCCGCTGGTGTATGGGAATGAATGCAGGATGCCTTGAAGCTCAGGCGCGGCGCAACGCGAACGGTGGCTTCTCCCGCGCCGCGCGGAATCGCAGCCAGTCGATACCCCGCCAGCGGCGCCGGGCGACCGTGCGCAGCACCGTGGCGAGCGCGACCAGCGCGAGCGGTGCGATCCATAAGAGCGCCCGTCCTTGTGGGGATTCGGCAAACAGGCCGCCGAGCAGCGCACTGGAAGCGACGAATGTCAGGGCAAGCAGCGAGAGGTTGAGACGCCGCTGAAAATTCAACAGCCCCAAGTACAACGCGCCGGGCGCGACCGTGACGCAGACCGCCAGGGTGAACAGCATGTCGATGCCGGCATGCGGCAGGATGCGGATCTCGATCAGCGCCAGTCCGATGGCCGGCATTCCCATCAGCGCCAGCGACCGCCACGCGAGCCGTTCGGCGGCTGTATAGAGCATGGTTCGCGATTCGCCGCTGCACAGCCATAGACGCCGCGAGCCGAGGGCAAGCGCGGAGGCAATGACGTTGACGCCGATGACCGGCGCATAAAGCAGGACGATGATCCCCATGGAATAGTCGGCCGGGAATGTATGCCGGGCGACGAGCAGTTTCATTGCCGAAAACATGCCGACGATGAACAGGTGATAGCCCAACCAGACGGCGAGCTGTTGCCGGCAGACGCGCAGCAGCGAGGGTTGGCCCAGCAAGGAGACCTGGATCGCCGAGTTTCGTGACGCCGGGACCTGCGCTTGGACCCGCGCGGCGGCGCGGATGCCGCTGCGGCGCCACCCTGCGCCGGGCGCTGCGGGACGCCAGGCGAGGACATACCAGACGGCGAACAGCAGCCACGCGAGGGTTCCGGCGAGCGCGACCACATCTGCCTTCGGCAGGCCGAAAATCCGCGGCTGCACGAACAGGTCGCTGCGGAGCACGAGGAGCGTCAGCGGCGCCAATGAGGCGACCGACAGGACGCGTGATGGGCCGGTCATGACCTGCAGCAGCACGACCGAGAACAGCGCACAGCCGAACAGCATTTCGAAAGTGCCGCGTGGCGTCCCCCAGGCGAGTGGCGGTGGCGGCTGGGCGTGCCCGACGAGCATCACGAGACCGGTGACGACGGCGGTTACCGCTGCGGCGGCGATGAGGTGGGCGAGGAACAAGCCGGCGGCGAGCTTGAGCCGCGATTGCGGGATCAGGAACACCGTACGCAGCGCCGAGATGCGCCGGAAGTCCCAGGCAGCCGAGATCAGGGTTGTCGCGGCGGCACCGATGGTCAGCCCGCCGAGCAGGAAGGGCCAGACGCTGAAGGACGCGGGACACGGGCAGGCGCGGCGCGCCGCCAAGAACTGCGCGGTGAAAAGCAGCAATGTGGCGGCGAGCATCCAGCGCTGCAGTCGCGTGCGAGTGTAGAACTGCAGCGCGGTTCGCAGCACGGTGTTCAGCAGCACGCCGTTCATGAGTGCAGCTCGAGGAAGATTTCCTCGAGGCCCAGATGTTCGACGGTGACCGCGGCGCTAAACCGATCGGCGAGTTCGCGTTGCCGTTCGTCCCGCCAGCCGGTGAGCACCACCTGTGCGCGACGGCCATCGCTGCGCGCCGATACCGTGCCGTCGATGCCGAGGTGCTGGGGCAGTGCATCGCGCGCGGACAGCGTGACGCGCACCACCGACTCCTGCAGCATATCGAGATCTCCCGCCCAGGCGAACCGGCCGTCGCGAATGATCCATACCTTGTTGGCGATCCGCTCCAGGTCGGACACGATGTGCGTAGAGAACAGCACGGTCCGGTTGGGCGACTGGGCGATGTCGAGCAGTTCCCCCAAGAACCGGCGTCGTGCCACCGGATCGAGACTCGATGCCGGTTCATCCAACACCAAGAGGTCGGGCGCGTGGCCGAGCGCCAGCAGCGTGGCCAGTTTTTGGCGCTCGCCGCCGGAGAGCACCTGGATGCGGCGGTCCAGTGGTACCTCCCACTCGCGCACCAGCCGCGCGATCAACGATGAATCCCAGGCGGGATGCAGCGTGGCGTTCAGTGCCAGCTGTTGTGCGCCGGTGAGCGAATCCAAAAGCTCGTCCTGTTGCGGGACGAAGCCGATGCGCCGCTTGGCGGCGGCGGGCAGGTCGAAGCTGCGCTCGCCGAACACGCTGCAGCTGCCGCTGCTGGGTGGCGAGAAGCCGAGCAGCACGTCAATCAGGCTGGTCTTACCCGCGCCGTTCTTGCCCAGCAGCCCGACGATACTGCCGGCTTCGATGTCGGCCGAAATATCGCGGAGGACCGCTTTGCCGCCAATGAC
>Ga0116228_10002666_pt1 | contig 15469 bp, 15 predicted proteins | sample S1TSphfallax_2_FD_89694 | JGI IMG/M metagenome (GOLD analysis project Ga0116228, IMG submission 89694) | Host-associated microbial communities from peat moss isolated from Minnesota, USA - S1T2_Fc - Sphagnum fallax MG | ecosystem: Host-associated > Plants > Peat moss > Unclassified | place...
CAATTTGATACACATGTTTACATATAATTTCATACAAATACAAATATCTGTTATTTCATTTGAATATGTTGATATTATTTCAAGAGATTAACATGCTTTTTTTGCTTTGAGATTAAACTAGTTTCCAATAAAAACTTCTCCTTCAAATTCCTAATTTAAGTATTTAATTTCCACTTGCTTAGCTGATTTAATGTTTCTCCACCCTAATTGCTTCAAAAATTTTGATGAATTAAAAACAAGGATGGCTGATTAAATCTCCTCTTGGATGATAATTGGGCGATATTTTGTACAATTTGAATCTTATATATATATGAAAATAACAAGGTTTTCAAATGTAAACCCTTATTTCTTTTTTGTCATTTCATCATCACTAGTAGTGCATAGCAACACTGAGCCCAAGTTTGACTGATGGAAAGATAGGTTGTCAATTTGAAATTTCTTAATTTGTCTAATTTTGTGGTGTTCTCGGAAAAAAACTTTCAAATGCACCAAAGATTGGACATAGCAGAAATGAATGTCCCACATCTACGCTTAGGGTCACTTTAGACAAGGGCCATTTTAGACCGAAAGCCCAAACACCAATTTGAAGCAAATTGGACTTTCAATTGGACCCTTCTTCATATTTTTAAAAAACACCTTTCTCTAAGGTACAATGAGTGTGTTTAAAGGCTTGAGATCGAATTCAAGAGTTCAATAGAAAAAAAGTGTGATTGACATGTAAGAGGATTAAGTTAATCTTTGGTTTTTTTTCTTTACCTTGGTGTTTTTTAATTTTTTGTTTTCACCTCCATTTCATGCATTTGGAAAGGTTGAAAATGCACTCTTAGTAATGACCTTGTGAAGATCCACAAAATTTGCCATGCAGACTCTAGAATTGGTCAAAAATGGGGGAGTTGGTGTGCTCTCAACAGTGTTGTCAATCCATAGCATGTCTTCCATTCTCACAAAATTTGAAAAAGGCTAAAAAAAAAATGCTGAAAAAAGCGAAAAAATAAATAATGAGTAACCTTGAACGCTTACACTTTGGTTCTCCAAACTATGAACTCTCCTTTAAGCTCTTTTTAAAAATCCAAACCAATTGGTTTTCCCTCCAAAATGATGCCATGTAACCTAAAATCACAATTTGATTTGTCTTGGTTTTAGATCCTTGTGTAAAGGGCTTGTGACCAATTTAAAGCTCTTGACTAGTAGGAATGCTCGGTTTCATTAAACCTTGGTACATGGACCTGAGTCCAAAGTGACCCTTAATTCAAGTAATTTCCATATTTGAAGTGATGTAGCTACAATTACAAATTTGGACAATTAACATTTGAAAATCCAAATCGCCAAAATCATATTAAGTGAAGTTGAGTGTTATGCCTTTGGAAAGGGAATAACATTAAGGCATTATGTGGTATAATAACTAATGTTGGCCAATACATCGAGACCTCCCACTGTTATATGCAAGGGCATTTCATGAAATAGTTAAAGGTTATTAGTTAATACAACCACTATATACATATCGTAGGATATTTTAAAGACATGGGGATTGAAGACAAGAAGAGAAAACCTAAGCATTGCTATGCATGAAAATACCTACTTGTTCATATATAAGAAAAAGACCTATATATATATATATATATATATATAAACAAGGATGGAAATCCATCCACAAAAAGTACAAGGCATGTTGATGCAAATGTAAACACACGAAAGGAAAACCATGACCATCAAAACAATAGTAATGAAGTGAAGGATGTAATGCTAAAAGGGCATCCTATGCCACAAATCAACTAGTGATGGAAATGCATTAGCCAGTATGTGTGGAAGAAATGATGAATTGTGATTAAACGTGTTAGCCCATTGAAGATTCACAATGGCTTGCGCACACTGTAGGGCTATTGACATTCGTTGCCTATAATGAAATATAAACATCAAAGGTACCAAGGAGGTTGGTTAATGGTGAATTATACATGCATGTACACAAGAAATCAGAAAATAATCAAAACGAAAATGGAAACAACCATAGGTCTCTATGGCAAGGGGAATGAAATCATTTCCTAACATTCATTTTGTGTAAAATCGTACCTTATTTTAAATAATAACTATCGTTGCATACATTGTCATTATTGAAACACCATGCACCAAATTTGTATGAGTCGGATCGATAATGACAACATTCGTCAAAGTTCAAAAACTATTTATGGTGATGACAATATCCATTTGTCTTTGTGTGTGGTGGGGGGAAAAGGTGAAAAACCTCTCTCTGTATGTGAGTTTTAGTTTCCAATGCGACAGTTGTAATGGTATTTTGAAATGTATGATGGGTTGTAGTGACACACTCCCAATTCCTTGAGGGATTCAAATGTGAGTCCCAAACAGAAAATAACGGAAGAACAAGGAGTCAGGGCACACTCCTTGGCTGGTAACATTTTGGAGGGGTAGAGGGGTGTGATGTAGCTCCGAAATGGGACTAGGAATAATTGACAAGCTTCACTTAGTCACACGGGCCTACACAAAACCAACACAAGGTGGTTAGTGCATAGTTGAAGCACTTTTGGTGTTAGGACGAGCCACGGGCAACTCGGACTCACAAGATTCACCACGGCCTAGACTTGGGGAAAGCCGCCACCTTCCCCCTTATAGTATACTTTGTGGCTGCCCACGAGGCCCACATCCAAATGGCTTTTTGTCCCAGGACTCCCAAATGGGAGTCTCGAAATTGCTAAGGTTGGGACTCTTACGACTTTGGGGCCCCATAACTTTGCATGCAGAGCTCCGATAGAGATGAGGTCTAACACAAAGTTGTAGCCCTCATCGAAAGCTTTCCAACGGTATGTGGCACGCCACTTGCACGGAAGGAAATCGAATCGATTCCTGACTTTTAGTGGTCAAGAGTCAAATTGCCAATTTCACTCCCATCTCTTCTTTTGGCCATAACTTCTGTTTTAGATGTCCAAATGGGCAATGCGAACCCATTTTAAACATCTAAGTTCCAAGAGCTTTCCAATGATATAAAAAACTCGTTAAGCCATTGAGTTTTGACCTCAACAATCGCCCTATGAAGATTCGAGAATCCACTGGGACTCCAACTCCCAAAGTGGAACTCCCTTGGGGTGTGAAGGTTCATTCCTTCACATTCTCCCCACTCCTAGGAGTATGTTGTGAGACTCGCAACTTCTCTTTTGGCCCGCAACCTTGCAAACCTTTGCCTTGGTCGCGAGCCTAAGGCTAAGGTTGCAACATGTAGTGCATTCATGACGCACTGCCAAGACCTAAGTTAGGCCCAAGATGGGCCTTGGTTTCTAAAACAATGGAATTGTGGGGACTTGAGGGCACGCTCCCAGCTCTCAACACTAAAAGGGGTAGAGGGGCGTGTTGAAGCTTCGGGATGGGATTAGGAAGAGGGCCAAGCTTTAGTTACTTACTTGAACCTGCATCAAACCAACCAACAAGTTGGTTAGTTCACATTCAAGAGCACCTTCGGTGCTAAGACAAGCCATGGGCAACTCTAGATTCACAAGACTCACCACGGCCCGGACTCGGGGGAAGCCACCACCTTCCCCCATATAGTATTCTTTGCATTACTCTGTGATACCTACATCCGAATGGCTTTTTGTCCCGGGACTTCCAAGGACGAGTCCCAAAATTGTCCTGGTTTGGACTCCCGAGACTTTGTGAGTTCATAACTCTTTGCTCAGACCTCCGATTGGGATGACGTCTAAAGCAAACTTGTAGTTCTCCTTGAGAGCTTTCCAACGGTGTGTCCCACTCCACTTGCACACACCGAGGTCGGGTCGATTCCCGACTTTTAGTGGTTGGGAGTCAAATTGGCAATTTGACTCCCGACCTTTCTTTTTACCATAACTTGTGCTATAGATGTCCAAATGGCTCATGCAAGGCCATTTTCGACATGTACACTTCAATAGCTTTCCAATGATATGAAGAACGCCTCAAGGCGAGGTGTTTTGACCCCTACAATCGAACCCTGAAATTTCAAAAGTCCCGGAGGACTCCCAAGTCCCTATTTCAGGAGTGTGAGTATTATCTTCACACTTTTCCAAAAGTGGGGTTGCGACAATTCATTCATGCTAGCAACGTAACAAATGAATACCCAAATCATTAATGGTAAGATCACATTGGCATTATGAAAGATGTAAAATTATAAGATGAAATATATTGAAATGAATACAAAGTGCTATAAGAAAATGGGCGAAAGATAAACAAAATGAAAGGGTGCTAAAACAAGCTAATAACGAAGCCCTTGCTATTGAACTTACACATGAGCAAAGATGTGTTCGCATAACATCTGAAGGAGCATTTGCTAGAAGTGAAGCAAATTCTTGCTTATGTAATTTGTCCATCAAAGAAAATTGCATTTGAAGATAGGATTACATTATTAGACTTTTGAAAAGCAAAACATGGAATTAGATGACCTCATGTAACATCACATGGGTATCATGTAATGTGACCTGGAAGGGATAAGTACTAATTTCGACATGTGCCACCACATCAAGAAAGTAAGGTGATCATCTTGTTGGAAACAAAATATCAATGCAGGAGTGATCAAAGCCTAACATCCTATAAGGGCAGGGGCAACATGTTAAACCATTGAAAGAAGGCTTAACCCCCTTGAAGAAACAAGAAAAATGACCTGACAATGAACCAAATGGCTTACTTTGATGCTAAAGGATCTTGAACTTAATAGCTTTCCTAACATAAATATGGTACGAACACCAAATTCGATATAACGCTACAAGATACATGGTGATGGAAATATAGTACATTATAAGTAACTTGGTCGTTGGGCATAGCAAAGTGAAAACATCGCAAAAGTTGTTTGAGAATCTACAAGCATAGGAAGGCTAACAATCATATTAAAGTCCTCCTTAAGCGCTTCTAATATGAAGGACTCCATAAATGGCAAAGAACCCACTAAAACACCTAGAATACGAAGATTAGATTTAAGTGTAAAAAAACTTGGAGGAAGTGATATAGACTAGTCTAAACCTTGTGGAAACTAGGTGACACACTTTGTTAGCAGAACTAAAAACCTATACCAAACTCTTTTTATAATCATAAAAAAGAATTAACACATTTCACGCAAGACCAACTATGTGTGTATCATTTGCCAATGAAAGAAAAACACAAGTAGAGTGGGTTGTTGTAATAGGATGGAAAGTTCGAAAATGAACTAGTGCAAACAACATTCCTTCCAAAGGATCCCCCTATTGTGTATTAGACATGGATGAAATGACAATGAAATCCCCATGCCTAAAAGCCTTCGAAAAATATAATGAAAATGGGCATGCATAAAATTGACGAACAAATGGGAAAAGTTGATTCAAAGTGTTGATAAAAAATCTCAACTCCTAAAAAATGGTTGTTCAAGAAACTAAATTAAATGTGTTTCGAACATCCATATGTAATACCACCCACTTTGAATATAAATTCAATGTAGCTTTAACCCCATAACCATTGTCTTGCATCCACCCAACGTTGTCACCCCAAATTGGTGTGGACTAAAATATTTTACAAATGTATCCTTGAATTAAATAACCAGTGGCAGACAATTAATCGATACAAAAGACTCAAGCTTTGCTACATACCTTTTGTTAAGGGGTAGTGTCAACACATGTTTGCCAAATGATTAATTAATTTTGAAGATTCAATTTGAAAAATAAAACATTTTCAAATATTCCAAAAGATTCTTCATTTTTTCTTCAATTTTTTTTAATTGTTTGAGAAAAAAGTTTTTTTTTTTGCATTTGTAAAACTAATTTAATTCGTGCCAAAACCACCAAGGTACTAAGAGCATAGTAATGGTGCTTAGTATGTGATCCTGCAGAGTAAAATTGGATGAAGACAAGTCAAATGACGCCGGTTTGGTTCAAGATCTGGTTTTGTCTCAGCATCGTTTTACAGTTTGCAGTGGCTGGTCCACCACCTATTTCAGTTTTATGGGTGAGGTTCCAAATAAGTAAATAATTAAACTAGGATGTGAAAGATATTTTTGCAGGGTCACATACTGAGCAGCTGTGAAGATGCCCCAAAATGCATTTAGGAGGGCAGATAGAGAAGGGCAAATAGGCAGAAAACAATGGGGTAACCATTGAAATACACCTAATTTTAACAAATTATTGTGTAGAATAAAAACTGGTATTGTGGTCCAAAAGCATCTTGCTAGTGGCAGCTTCTAACTAGAGTTTCTTCTATTGAAGAAAAAAACCAAACTATTGCTTTATGATATTCACAAAAAATAAAAAAAATAAAAAAATAAAAAATCAGAAACAGAGAAAAGAAATCTATTGGAACAACATCCCCACTCCATGCCATAAACCTGGAGGTGAAAAATAAAACTGTAGCCACCCCCTATTTTCCAAGCTCTAACACTATGAAACTAAGGGGAGGAAACCTCACATAGTTTGAGGGAAGAGACCTGAGGCTGCAATCAAGGTGAATAACCCAGAGTCACTGAAGGTTTAGGGTGGAATTTTAATGGGAGGTACCTAAAGAGAGTGTCGATGTTCTTATCAAATATCTTCTTGGTTACTTCTTCTAAAGAGAAACTAACTATCACTTTATTATGTTACAAAGATGTCATTGCAACACTATGCTCCACCCCCACGCCACCCCCAAACCTCTTCTCTTGGTGAAAGACTGAAAGAGAAAAAGCACTCCGAAGAACTACAAGGTCACCTTGGACCATGGATGGTAAGTGGTTGAAAAACAGTTTTCTGTTGGGTTCCAGTTCCTTAGCTAATATGGTTGTTAATTCAGTAGGTAGGTAGTAAAAACAGCCATTATCTATTTACATAGTAGTTACCTATTTTCTTACCTATTTACCTACTATATATGAGACCTACTTCTTACAGAATTGGTTACTGGACCAAATATTGACTCAGTTGAGGTTTGTCCATAACTAAAATAATAATGGGTTTTCAATGGAGGGTGTACTGGTGGGTGTTGGTTCAGTGTGGTTGAGAACAACCACCTCTGCTTAGGAGATCTTTACTTATGCCAAAGAGCTTGTTTGGAAAGGAGGGAAGAACAAAAAAACCAAAGTTCAGTGTTCAATGATTGGCAAAATTCAAAACCTGGGTAGGTAATTCCAAATCTTCTTCTTGGGGCTCAAATCCTAATACCGCACAAGGCTACGAGGACAACTTAAGCCTTATGCTTTTAAAGAAACTTGTACAGTTCCAAAGAAAGAGAGTCAAGGCAACATGTGAATTACAACATCCATAGAGGTTTGGAAACATGAAGAAATAATTGGAAAAAGTGAACCCTTCGAATGGTTGCCTATTGCACCTAGGAAAAACCTAGAATTTTCAAAGTAATTTTAATTATGTTCTTTTATTGAAAATGTGCTTGTTAGCTATTCAAGGGTCGTTCCATGTAATAAGCCTATATTAATTTATGTTTTGGAGAATTTCAACTAAAAAATCATATCAATGATGGCTGTTGGGGCTTCAAATTTCTAAGTATAATTGAAAATTTTCACCAAGAAAAATAGACTTGCATTTGCATGTCTGCCATTTGGGATTTGATGGAAGGATTTTTATTTTATTTTTGGGTGAATGTGATATTTTTAAAAGTAACTTGTGACTAGGAGAATTAACAAATGAAAACTCAATTATCAAATTTGAACCTATATTTGTTAGTTAAATTTGTGAATTCATTAAGTCCAACCTTTCATTTTTACAATTAACTTGCATCTCACAACCATTTAAATATCTTGGGCATGTATATATAGGAGGTATTATGCATTAGTTTGATATCCCACATAAGTGACGTTTTTTTATAAATGATTTTTGTGTACATCTGTTGGTGTGTTACATAGTCCTTGAAGTTGATTGATGATTTTAACTTCATTGAGACAAATGCATGCACAATTGGGGAACACAAAAGGACAATTTCACTTCAAAATCGTTTTCAATTTCAACTTTGATAGATTTTTATGACTTGTATATTTTATAAGTTGTTGATTTTTTATTGTTTCATTAAATAGGAATGTACATTAAGATCAATATGATTTTTTAGTTATAATTTTGATGATTAAACATGTCTTTAAATGTCCTAAAACATATTTCAAGAACCATGTCTTAATTATATAATCTTACCAAAAACAAAACCAATAGGAATAACAATATTTGTTCAAATTATTTCATATGTTAATCACAAATAAAATAAATTATGCTCTACTTGATGGCATAAAAAATTTGTATTATAAAACCCCAATTTGTTTGGAATTGATGTTAAAATCTCAGAAAAAACATCATAAGAAAATTCCATTGATAAATAATTGTAGTTTTAAAAATAACTTCAAAGTTATATTCCAAAGGTTTATAAAGAAGTATAGGAGATCTGAATACAAAAAAAAGGACGTTCTTTGATTTTTTTTAATAAGACTTTGGCATTCCAAATGAGAGACTTTCATTTTTTAAATGTCCTAAAAATTTTCATTCCTTAATGGATTTATATTTCAACAAAACATTCAAATTTGTTCAATAATTTTTTTACCAACCATTGTTGAACTTATTGAAGGACTGAACATACATATCCACCCTTTATAGTTTAACATTTCAAATAGTTCATTTTGCTTTAAAACACGAGACAACATTAGGTCATGGTTCCTATTATGATAGTCAACTACGAATGCATTCAAATAGTTTGATATTTTTTACATATCAAAGATAAATAACCAGAATATGATCATTTATTTTCATGTTGGTTTTTTTTCTCTCCATATTTCATTTGAAAGGAATTTCATCTTCCACATTGTGTGGATTTGTGAAATTTGTGGACATGTAACAAAAATTTCATGAACCTTGATTAAGTTCCTTGATTTTTCTATGGTTTAATTTAAACAATCAAAACTTAAGACATATCAACATGCGACTTTGGTAATGGATATTTCCAACTGTTTATTTGTTCAAAACAACAAAAGAATGAATTTGATGCAATGTGAACCTAACCAAGAATTGGGATGCATCATAGATTCAATATAGACTAAACCTTTGTAAAGGCTCTACTCCCTTAGTTATAAAGTTTTATAGGTTTCTGTGTGAATTTCAATGACAAAGTCTATAAATTCCTTAGACCATTTCCAAAATTTCCCGATTAAAAATCAAAATATTTTGTGTTTTGAAATTTCAAAGACACATAATTCCCAAATTAACATATGCGATTAATCTCATGATATCTCATAAGTATTTTCAAAATCTTTCAAACAATGTATATATCACCCAATTTAAACATAGTTTCTTTCCTAAATTGTGTTTTAGCCGCTTAAAACTCATGGGAAGTTTTGAAATATCAAAAAAATTAATTGGCTTTGTTAGACTTAGAAGCCTTCTTTTTTATTTGCAATATACTTCGTGCATTTTTTTGCTTGGGTTTTTCATGTTAAGACTTACATTTGTATTTGTCACTTCATTCATCAAATTGTTGGTGATGAATTCAAAGTTTTGGGTTGTGCCACATCTTCCTTCAATAAGAGAAGGTAAATGCCCTCATTGTCATTGTGAGCTCAATTGGAAACATCTCACCCCTCATGCATTTTCATCATGTTCTTTTCTCCAATTTTTTTAAAGGAGCCTTTGATTTAATAGAACTTTGAATGCCGATAAAAACTTGGTCACAACCCCAATGCAAAAGTTCCAACATTTTCATTCAAAAAATGATTTGATCTTCAAGAACTTTAATCAATTTGGGGCTTCACATTGTTATGCACTAGTTGGTGCTCCACATTGTTATGCACTACTATTAACAATCAATTGATGAAACAAATGAATTGATTTTGTGAAAATTAAATTTGAATTTAATGAAAATATTGAATGACATTGCATACAACTTAATTAAATTCAATGTGAATTTCATTGAATTAAATTAAAATTCAATTAAGAATTAAATTCAATTCAATTGAAAATAAATGAGATGCAAATTGGTGCATAAAGTATTGAAAATTTGCTTGTGACTATGGTGTTGATTTTATTTTTTGAAAAAAAACAAATGGGAAAAAATACATTTTCATTCCTCTTTAATTGGAAATTGGATAAATAAATTACAATTTGAAGGATTATTTATGGAATCTAAATTTTCCTTGCCTAAAATAATTCCAATGAATCATCATCAGTGAAATTTGATCAAATAATCAAACAAAGTTGGTGAAATTAATATTTGAATTCCTTATTTTTTTCATATTTTTTTATCAAAATGGTTGTTGAATCTTCATCCATCTCACCATAAAATTTAATAGAGAAACCATGTTTTAAAAAAATTAGTGTATTTAGAGGCCCTATATAAATAGGAATTTTGCCTTTGCAAAATTGGGTGGAAGGTCATGTCTAAAAAATGGCTAGCATTTTGCCTATTTTTGTGAGTCATTTTTTCTTATGATACTTGCTAGATATTACCCAATAAAAAATTAACAATTTCCAAGAGGGCTTTACATTGAGTAAGGTTTTCAAGGTTGCACATTACCAATATTGGGCCCCATTCCATTCCACCTTGTGCAAGCCAATTATACCCACCAAGCCTTGCATTAAACATAATCCTCCCTTATTTGCTAGCATAAGGGTTATATGCTTGTCCTTCTACATTTCAATTAAGATTATTTGTGTGTGCCTAAATAGGTTGATAATGCTTTTATTGTTAGTGGTTGCCAGATAAATTATTTCTTGCCCAATAAAGCAAGTAGGGATGAAAAACAAATTAATTAAATGATCACAAAATAGAAAGCACTTTCACATGGGGTTGATATATATTTTATTCCCGAGATCTTACCTTTCCTTTCTTGTGTTACTTGATCAATGTGCCTAGCTCCTTCTTCTAATTTTCTTAAGTTCATGGGATATTTAATAATCTATAGGTTATAAAATGATTTACATCAACATATCCTTTGAATAGGCAAAAATATTGGTAATTTTTTTAAAAATTAAAAGGGCAATAAATTTTGATGTTTAAATATTTTATATATATGGTAAATGAAGATTGAGATCTTTGAATGGATAAATGACAACACAAATGTAATAAGGAATCTTAAGTTCAAATCATGATACCCTTTAACTTGATGATATCCTTATTATTATGTATATCCAAAACAAAAATACATGTATTTAGAAGGAAAATATTTGTCAAACTGAACGATGTTTATTTTCATACAAAAATTATATCAAAAGTTGCATACCAATACTTTGATAGTAAATTTGTATCCAAAAAAAATCTAGTATACCAACCAAAAATTGTTTAAACTATTTATTTTATAGGTAAAATTGCCTCCCCAATAATCAATATACCCTGACCCTACCCTCAGGGATAATGAAAATCTATATCTTCTCTGACACTAGTCTAGATTTTGGAGTCAAGCAAATCCTTTGGAGTTAATGAATATGAAAACTTGAAAATAATGTTAATGTAGGTATAACTTGATTTGAATTTTTTTATAAATAACAACATCCACACCTAATATTATATTTAACACAAAAGTTGACATGGCATTTGACACCATCAATGTTATACCAAAGTTAAAGAATTTGGCAAATTACCAAAAAATGTTTATTTGTCATTTGAGGTAAATAAAAATGAACTTCAAATGCAATGTTATATTGGTAGGCCAAATTTAAACCTTGAAAACCTCTATTAAATTATGATTTAATTCAAAAAAAAATGCACACCATTACATTGCCTGTGCATTCACCATCACCCATGATTATCATCACCAAACCTTGAAGTGCACTTCTTAGTTTCCGAACTAAAGCTTTTTTTTTGCACCATCACACTTCTCAACTTATAGATTCCAAAACTTCACTTTTGTGCCATTGCCAAACCTTCAAACACACTTCTGAAGTCCAAAATGTTGCAATTCCATTTTGTGTGCATCAAATGTGAAACAACAACAAAATGGCATTCATTGCAAAAATTGACAATGTCATAAAGAACAACAATTTAAGTACATGCATCCAAATAAATTTCTACACCAATTTCAATTGGAGGTAAGAGTAAAAGTTTAACAAAAATTTTGGAAAATGTACCTAGTAAGGAAAATGCCATATTGTAAAAAGAGGCCAACCATCACAATGAGGTAGAGGTGGCCAATGCCAAAGTAAATGAAGAGCATTGTGCCTAAAATTAAATAAAATTACAACAAATTGGGATTATCCAAGAAGTTTCACTAATCAAATTGGGACCATCCAAATTGATGGTGTTAATTCAAGCAAAAAGGTATGAGTACACATAAGGGCTAGACATGGTTGATCTAAGAGATCAATTCAAGAGTGTAAAGTGTAGATGGGAAAAATTACAAACTCTATGAATGTAAGTGGACATGCACTATTGTTAAAAAACAATGTTATTTGCAAGGACAAGTGGGGCGTAATCTATGAAGACTTCAAGCACATTTTTGACTACATGGACTCAATAGGAAACAACATAGGGTATTGGGGTTTTATTCCACAAGAGAAGACAAGTTTGAATGTGTTTCAACAATTCAAAAAAGTGATGTACAAATTGATAGACTTGTTCATGGGGGTGTGCCCCATGTTGCATCCTTTGCATTTGTGTGATCTAATGGCATTGTATGACAATGTTTTTGGATTTCTTGTGCTACAACTAAATGTCAAATCTGAAAAAATTATTTTCCTTGGTTTTCTCATCTCCTCATACAAGTAAAAGGCATTGATGGAGTTTTCTACACCACCTACACTTGCAAAAGGAACTCCAAGCACTTAGGCACCACACACTCCTTTCACATGAATAAAAGAAAACCCAATTATACTTGGATCTTTTCAAGATTGCATGATTGACATAATTTAGGAAGATACATCACCTATGAAAGAGGATTTGAACTTAATGAAAATCATCAAACTCCCACTTATTGTTGGTCAAGGAGTTTTTGACAACACAAAAATCAAGAACAAGTCATTTTTAACATTCAATGACATTGTGGAAATTATTAAACATGAGAACAATATGATGGTGGCGTCAATAGACAAAATGAACACAACCAACTTGGAAATTGAAGAGCTCCATGCATAAGCACAATAAAAACTTCAAAAACAAAAAATTGATTATTTCAAATTTTAAGATGTTGAAATCAACATCACACAAAAAAATATGGTCCAAGCCATTTTTGGATTAATTTAGGTACTAGGGATGATGTGCTCAATCACAAACCAAAAACCATTATTGATCTTACTACAACAAATGAAAACACACAATTTGATTGAAAATTCACTTCCAATCTTTTATAGAAAACAATTATGTTTTCAAATTTGTTTTGAACTTGTCATGAATTCATGTTGAATCCATTGAAGAAGAAAAAGTTCAAATGTACTATAGAAACCATTACACATTTTCACTTTCATTTCAGTTTTCCATTTTTAATTGCCATGGACACATTTTGACTCTTTTGCAAAAAACAAGAAATGAAATTTCAAAATTCATTTCAAATACCATAGAAGACAACAACATAACTTTGAAAATTGAATTCAATTACCTAAATATATATGTTCATAAAATAATTACAAAAAAATGCTTTGTGCTCATGTTTTATGTCAAGGAAGCCATTAAAATTTCAAAGGCAAATTGTATGTTTTCAAAAGGTTTATTCAAACCATTTTGTTTCCCCAAATATCCCTCAAGTTCATCTCATTGTAGTTCAACAATATTTTCTCTTCTTTTAATCATTGTAACACCATCTTGAATAACAACTTCATGAGCAACAACCGTTTTTTCTTGCAGTAAATTGAGGATTTACTCCACATCTATTTCATTATAACATATTAGTAGTTTATGCAATAATCAACAACAAGTGACCAAATCAAGAACCAAGGTAATGTGGAATTTCATTTTCCCTTTGTAATTCATGAAATGGTTTTTTTAATATACCAAACACATTTCACTTGTGTTTTTTTGTTGAAAAACATTTCCAAGATGTTATGATCCCCTTCTATGTGTGGCCTCATCAAGCATGACAAGAGGGGATACCCCTCATCTCCTAACAAATAAAGAAGAAATACTTCTTGACCTTTGTCTACAATCTAGAAAGTTGATGAAATTAAATATGATAATAAAACCTAGATCGTCCAAGAATTCTAGAATCATTAACCATTCTTGGAAGAACAACAAACATGCTAATTTGTTTTTTCATCGTCTATGACTATTTGATACATGACACTATCGCTTCCAAATTTGTGATAGTAGTAATCCTCACAAAAAGGTCCAACAAGTTTGCAAATTTAGAAATGTGTATTGTTAATGGCCCTTGAATGCTTGGGAGAGCACAAAAAGATTTGAATCCTTGCATTATTGCATCCATCTTATTTTTTAATGGAAATGAGCTTCTTGAAAAGAACATCGAAAGCTATGATGACCTCTTGAAAAACAAGCAAAATTGTTGATCAACCAACTATAAACAATTCACTACAAATCAATAGATTACTACCTTGTGCAATCTTGTAAAAGGCATTAGCTACTCACATTTCCATTAGGATTGACAATTTGTATTATGTATCTTTCTTGCAAATTTGAACCCTTATACAATTGGCAATGGCAAACAATGTTTGTTTCCTCATGTGGAAGTTTTGGAACTAGCGTGCATCATCATACTTTGTAAGGAAAAAAATGGAAAACCAAGTTATTGACCTTGATTTCACTCAGTGACTAAATTTTGTAAACAACATCCTTAAATTGGAGGCAATCCTATGACGATGCAAGCACATATACAAAATGATCACTTGAACATTGGCTATAGTGATCAACTTTGACACAAAATGTGACAAAAAAAATAAAATGCAACATATGACTTTGAGAACAAATTATTTGCAACAACAAAATCAACAAAAAAATAAAATAAAATTATAATAGTTGTAAACTTATATTCAAAATCCATGAACACAAAAAACAAGAAAGGCACACACTTGAAGAAAAAGGTTGCATACGAAATTCCAAAAAAGAAAATTGCATGCAAAGCTCCAAAAATCATACAAAAACATAACAAACACAATGGAACAAGAGCAAGATGAAAAAGTTAATCAAACAAGCATGAACAATGAAGATGTTCATACATCATGCAATGTGTTTGAAAATGAAAAAAACATTAAAAATAACTAACCACTTTCGCCACAATGTTAAAAATAGTTACTTCTGGAAAAGGATTGTTAGGTCTTAAAAAAAAATTAGGTTAAATTTATTGTGAGTTTACAAACCCTAAAATAATAATACATTTGACACCAGGTGTAAACATGTGTTCATGTAACTAATGTTAGGTGAACAAGTCTACACATTATTAGAGTTAAGTAACCTAAACTCTAAGGTTAATTAATGTTAAGACTTCAAAAATTTAATTAGCTAATACCAAGTGTGGTCATACCTTAAGTGAACTTGGAGTGGGTATTGGATAGGCTTAGGTTTTTGTAAAATGACATCCAAACACTCCATTGAATCTTGGAGTTAGAAGTACCTATCTTTGTAAGGTACAAAGGTAGAG
>Ga0116228_10002667_pt1 | contig 15465 bp, 11 predicted proteins | sample S1TSphfallax_2_FD_89694 | JGI IMG/M metagenome (GOLD analysis project Ga0116228, IMG submission 89694) | Host-associated microbial communities from peat moss isolated from Minnesota, USA - S1T2_Fc - Sphagnum fallax MG | ecosystem: Host-associated > Plants > Peat moss > Unclassified | place...
AGGAGTCTTGTCGGGTATCGGTGGAAATGCTTCGCTCAACGGCTCGAGAGTCGCGAGCAATGCGATCAATGAACGCGGAGGGACCGCTTCGATGATCAGCTTATTGCCGTCTTTGCGCATGATGGCGTCATCGCCGGGCAGTTCGAACTCTCTGGGAATCCTGACGGCTTGGTTCCGGCCATTCTTGAATAGCTTGACGTGTCTTTCTTGCATATGTCTCAGCATATGCCTTACTCAGCCCGCTCGCAAGTCGGCTGCATCTGCGCTAAGCCGCATGCTTCCGTCCGTCGGCTGATATCGCAAACCCCTCAAGGTTTGGGCCTTGCCGCCGTCAAACCCATCTGCCCAATCCCCAATTACTCATCCGCGTTCAGTACCGTGCGCGTAAGAAAACCGGATAGCTCTCGAAATGACACTGTCCGTACGCAACAAACTCGGCTTGCTGGCCGCGCTGTCGGTTCTGGGAATCCTCGCGCTGGGCGCCATCTCACATCATGAAGCGGCGAGCGTCTATGGGGCCGCATCCTATGCGAACGACAAAACAGTTCCCTCCGTGCGGGTTCTTGACGAGGGGTCTGATGGAATCACGGTGATGAGGGTGAAGTTTTGGAAGGCTTTGGCGCTCACCGATGGCCGCGACCTGGCCGACGCAGATCGCGCGATTCACGCGGCCGCACGCAAGGCGGGTGCGGCGTTCACAGCCTACGAACCGTTCATCAGCAACGATAAGGATCGAGCGCTGCTGGCGGCGGATCGGGCTGCGTTCGACGCCTATTATGCGCTGATGGAGAAAGCGTTGGTGCTCGTGGCCCAGAACCGCAAGATTGAAGCCCGGGACATGATGCTCGAGCATCAAGCCGTGGTTGATCTCGTGTTGAGCTCCATCGAAGACCATAGGAACTACAATGCGGAGTTGGGCATTGCAGGCGCAGCCGAGGGGCGTCGAGTCAAGGCGTTCGCACAGCAACTTGAGTTGGGCATCGGCGCCTTGCTGGGCGCGTTGGTGCTCATCGTCGCGGTCATGGTTACTCGCCGTCTCACCAGCCAACTGGGCGGCGAACCCGCGGATGTCGCCGCGGTGGCGAACCGTGTGGCGCTAGGCGACCTATCGAGTCCAATAAGCCTGCAGCCCGGTGATACGACCAGCCTGCTGGCGACGGTTGCCAGGATGCAGCGCAGTCTCTACGAACGCGCCGATGAGGATCGCGCGCGTGCCGAGAGGGATAATCTACGGGCCGAGTCGGAGCGCAGCGCAGCAGGACGGCACGAGACTGAGCGCCGACTGCGTCTGCTGGCCGAATCCTCAGAGCGCGCCAAGAGCCAGTTCCTCGCCTCGATGAGCCACGAGATCCGCACGCCGATGAACGGGGTGCTGGGACTGACCGAGTTGCTGCTCGATACGCCGTTGAATCCCGAGCAGCATGATTACGTACAGACCATCTTGAGTTCGGGTCAATCGTTGCTGGCGATCTGCAACGACATCCTGGATCTGTCGAAGATCGAGGCGGGCCGGCTCGATCTGGAGGCGGTGGCCTACGATCCGGTGCAAACGCTCAACGAGATTATCGCGCTGTTCGGTCCGCGCGCCTCGGCGAAGGGCTTGCTGCTGGAGGCCGAGGTCGCCGCGGACGCGCCGCGCGCCTTGATCGGAGATCCCGGGCGCTTGCGGCAGGTGCTGTCGAATCTGGTCGGCAACTCGCTGAAGTTCACCGTGGCCGGCCGGGTGCGGATTGACTTACAGGTGAGCGCGCGAACGGAAGAGTCCGTGCTGCTGGCCTTCGCCGTCATCGATTCGGGGATCGGCATGACGCCGGCACAGCAGGCCAGTTTATTCCGCGAGTACACCCAGGCGGATGCGTCCACGGCTCGGCGCTATGGCGGCAGCGGCCTGGGTCTGTCCATCTGCCAGCGCCTGGTCGAATTGATGGGCGGGGCGTTCGAGGTCGAGAGTGAGCCCGGTGCGGGCTCGACGTTCCGGTTCACGATGCGCTGCGCGCTCGCACCGTCCGTGGCCAGCGGCTCAAGTTCCGGTCCCGGCGACAGCGTGGGGGTGACGCTGCAGCGTCGGTTCAGCGGGCGCGTGCTGTTGGTGGAGGACAACGTGGTGAATCGCAAGGTCGCGTGCGCCACCCTCGAGCGGTTGGGCTTCGCGGTGCTCGTGGCAGAGAACGGTCAGGTTGCGCTCGATCTGCTCGAGCATGAACACGTCGATCTGATCCTCATGGACATGAACATGCCGGTCATGGACGGCATCGAGGCGACGCGGTGCATCCGCGCCGCCGAGGCGAGCGGCCTGCTCGGCGGCCGCCGGCCGATCATCTCGATGACGGCGAACGTGATGCGCGAGTCGGTCGAGGCGTGCCGGGAGGCGGGCATGGACGACTCGCTATCGAAGCCGTTCCAGCGCCAGCAAATCGTCGATGTGTTGGCGCGCTGGCTGCAGGTGAGCAGCGTCGCGGCAGGCTCGGCGTCGCAGTGTCCGCCGTCGTACCACGGCGGCCCGATCGATCTTGCCGCCTACACCTTGGTGAAAGAGACCATGGAGGAGGAGGTACCGCTGTTGGTGGCCGAGTTCCTTTCCTCGACGGCGCGCTTGATCGATGAGATTGCCCGAGCCGCGGATTTGCGCGATGCGGCGACCGTCAGGAGCGGCGTGCATACAATGCAATCGAGTTGCCTGACGATCGGCGCGTGGCGCCTGGCGAAACTTGCCACGGACCTCGGTGTGCGCGCGGCGGCGGATGGCTTCGACGGATCTGCGGGTGCCGCCGAACCATTGCGCAGCGAGTTTGCATGCGTGCGTGCCGCACTCGAAAGCCTGGCAGACGGCGCTGCCGAAGCGGCCTGAAGAGACCGCGCGATTCACGCAGTCAGGTCTCGGCGGGTGGTCGGTCAATGATGGTCGCTGCGAATGACATAATATTTTTTTGGCTGGACTTGTATTGTTAAGCGCCCGGCCTTTCTGTATAAAACCGCGGCAGAAATAAATACAAAAAGGGAAAACATATCGTGCCGCAGCACATCAAGTCATTCTTGCTTGCCTCGATCGCCGTCATAGGGATCGCCTTGAGCACCGTTCCGGTCGCGCGGTCAATCACACCGGAAGTACCCGCTCTCGTCACTCAGCCCATTGACGATGCGATCACTGTCGAGCTGGCCGGGAATGTGCGACCGGAGGCGATTGCCGCCAACGACCGCGGCGCCGTGGACGATGCGCGCGTCCTCGATCACATCCAGTTGTTGCTGAATCGTCCCGCTGAAACGGAAGCGGCGCTCGTGCGTGTGATCGACGAGTTGCACGATCCGAAGTCGCCGCAGTTTCATGCGTGGCTCACCGTTGACCAATTCACCGCCCGATACGGTCCGGCCGCGTCCGATCTTCAGGCGATTACCGCCTGGCTATCCGGACACGGATTCATCATCAATGGTGTTCATGGCGGGAACTTGTTCATCGATATCACCGGCACTGCCGCCCAAGTTCGCGACACCTTTCACACGGAGATCCACGTGCTCGACGTGGGTGGTGTCTCCCATATCGCGAATATGACCGACCCGCGAATTCCCGCGGCCTTGGCCGACGCCGTCATCGGCATCGTCTCGCTGCACGACTTTCGGCCGCACACAAATTTCAAACCCAAGTACACCTTCAATATTCCCGGTAACGGTGTCTTCGAGGCTGTCGTACCGGGGGATCTGGCGACCATCTACAATTTGAATCCGCTGTTCGCAGCCGGCATCTCAGGCCAGGGTCAGACCGTCGTGGTCATCGAGGACGCGGACGTGTACAGCGCGAACGACATCACCTCATTCCGGAAGAAATTCGGGCTGTCGAGCTATACTTCCGGCAGCTTCAGCCAGGAGCATCCTGCGCCGCGTTCGGGAAAGAGTAATTGCTCCGATCCGGGCATCGTTCCCGGCGCCGAATCAGAGGCGACATTGGATGCGGAATGGGCGGGCGCCGCGGCGCCTAGCGCCGCCATCGTGGCGGCCTCATGTGCGGATACTGCCGTCACTTTCGGCGGCCTGATTGCGCTGCAGAATTTGATCGACGGGTCGAAGCCGCCCGCGATCGTCAGCATCAGCTACGGCGAATGCGAGGCGGAAAACGGCGAAACAGCAAACGCCGCCTACGTGAAAACCTATCAGCAGGCGGTGGCCCTCGGCACGTCGGTGTTCGTCTCCTCGGGCGATGAAGGCGCCGTGAGCTGCGACGCGGATCAGTATAACGCGGTCCACGGCATCGGCGTCAGCGGCTTCGCTTCGACACCCTATAATGTCGCGGTCGGCGGCACGGATTTCGGGGATAGCTACGCCAATGACAACAGCAAGTATTGGAGTACCAAGAACAGTTCCACATACGAGTCCGCCCGGTCCTACATTCCCGAGATTCCGTGGGACGATTCCTGCGCCAACTCGTTGGTTTTCAAGAATCTCGGCTTCACCAGCGGTTACGGATCGAACGGCGCGTGCAACAGCCAGAGCGGCGAAGATTACCTGGGCACTACCAGTGGCAGCGGTGGACCGAGCCAGTGCTCGGGCGGCAAGCCGTCGATTCCCGGGGTCGTGAGCGGTACTTGCAAGGGCACACCCAAACCGTCGTGGCAGGTTGTTGATGGCAATCCGGCCGATGGCGTGCGGGACATCCCCGACGTGTCGTTGTTCGCCGCGAACGGAATATGGGGTCACTTCTACGTGTATTGCGATTCGGATGTACCGGACGGCGGTTCCGCCTGCACCGGCTCGCCGAGCACTTGGTCGGGCGCCGGCGGCACTTCGTTCTCGTCGCCCATCTTGGCGGGCGTTCAGGCATTGGTGAACCAAAAGACGGGTAGCATTCAAGGTAATCCCAACACGGTGTATTACGCTTTGGCGGCTTCCGAGTACGGTGCGAGCGGCGATAAGCCGTGCAATTCAAGCAACGGTAATGCGGTCGCTAAGACCTGTATTTTCTATGACGTCACCGAAGGCGATATCGACGTGAACTGCACGGGCACCCACGACTGTTATCTACCAAGCGGCACCTTCGGCGTTATCTCCACCAAGGACAGTATCTACAACAAGGGCTACGGCACCACCGGCGGCTGGGACTTTGCCACCGGCATCGGCACGGTGAACATCACCAACCTCGTCAACGCTTGGCCACGGTGACAATTGGGCCGGACGGTGCGCGCTTGAACGGATGATTCAACGGTCGCGGTAAAGATTCACCTGGCAGAGCGGAAATTTGGTATTTCCGCCGGGCTCCCCTAAGGTAGCGGGGTTGTCGACGCGGGGATCCTTTGAATCCGTTGACTCATCATGAAATCTTGCAGCTGGTCCGGCCATTCACGACAAGCGGTCGCCACGTGGATCTTGCGGCCACCGACCGGCTGCAGCGGTGCGTCGCCTTCAAGTCCGTCGAGCACCGCCAGGGTTTTGATGAGTTGGCCTTGCGCGAGACGCTGGTGCTGCATGATTTGGGCTCTGGGTCGTATCGGCTGACGCGACGGCTGACGCCCGAGGTCGGCCCGGAGGCCTGCCTCGAAATGGTGGGCACACAGCCTGCGGAATTGATTAGGTATGTCGATGCCGTGCCGCCCCTGCGGCAGTTTCGCGTGCAGCAGGGGATCGTCATCGCGGTCAGTTTTCTGCTCGAGGCGGATCTCGGTTCGCCTGCTGTGTCGCTGATCTTCAACCGGGGCGAGGCGCAGGTTGGCGGCCTCGATGTCGAGGTCAATGCCGCCAATTTCCGGCGCGGACCGGCCGCGGTGACCCTGGCGCGGATGCCGGGGGATCAGCTCGAGCTGCCGCAGGATGCGTTGGCGGTGCTCGGTGGTCGATGGTCTCGACTGCGTACAACCGATGCGAGCTGGACGGCTGAGGTGAAGCTGCCTGGCCGAGAGCCCGGGCGAAGTCGCCAGGCGCAGGCCGCGATCGAGACGGCGGCGCTGCATCTGGCGCGCATGCTGGCGGAACCGCCGCGCTGTTTTCACGAGCGCTGGATGGTGGCACGATGGCGGGTGTTCGGCCGTCGGTTGGTGCCTCTCGCGGTATGTATCGGCTTGATACTGGCCGCCGCCGCGGCGCCCACACTGCATCTCGCGGCAAGTTCCGGGCTGCGCATGCTCATCCTCAATTCGCCGCCGATCTTGATGATGATGTTCTTTTGTCTGCGCGAGATTCCGGTCGTCGAGATCCCGCCGCTGCCGCGACGCTCGGCTGCGGCAGCGTGGCGCGCTGGGTCGCCCGCGTCCGTGCCCGCGCCCGCATCGGCGGAGCGCAGCACATGATCGGCAATCCGATGAACATCCCGCCCATATCGATCGGCGCGGCGAAGGCGGCGTTGGTCGAGCAGTTCGCCGATGCCACGCTGCGTCGTCGCGCCTCGATGCTCTGGGGCACCCGTGGCGTGGGCAAGTCCTCGATCGTGCGTCAGGTTGCCGCGCACTTTGCCGTCCCGCTCGTAGATTTGCGGCTGACGACCATCGAACCGGTGGATATCCGCGGCGCGATTTATGCCGATGATGTGCTTGCGAAAACGGTGTGGTTTCCGCCCGAGTTCCTGCCCACGGCCGATATTCCTGCCGGCATTCTCTTCCTCGATGAGCTGACGGCGGCGGATCAACGGCTGCAGATATCGGCGTATTCACTGATCCTCGATCGCCGCGTCGGCAATTACCAGCTGCCCGACGGCTGGCAGATCATTGCGGCGGGCAACGCCAGCTTTCATGGCGCGATCAGCCATGACATGGGTACGGCGCTCGCCGACCGCATGTTTCATTTCAACGTGCAGACGGTCATTGACGCGTTTCTGACGCACGCTGCGGCGAGCGGATTTGCGCCGGAGGTGCTGGCCTATCTCAAGGTGCGCCCGGACAAGCTCGACGACACGGCGTCGCAGCTGGCCAACGATTACTTGATCGGCGCCAGTCCGCGCGGCTGGGAGGATGTGTCCAATGTCCTGAAATCGGGCATTTCCGAGAATGCCAAACGGCTGTTCGTGCAGGGTCGCATCGGTGCTGCGAACGCCGCCGAGTTCTTCGGCGTGCTGCGTGAGATCAAGGCCGGCGCCGATGTGTTGCGCCTGCTCGCAGCGGAACGTGGCAAGGCAACGGCGGCGCTCCTGCCCGACTCACTCGACGGACTCTATGGCATGATCTACGGCCTGCTCGCCGCCTGTATGGATGAACCGCGGCTGACTCGCGTGCTCGAGATCATCGAACAACTGCCGGATATCCGTTCAGGTTCAGCGCTGCCAATCCGCGAGTCGCAAACTCTCGCGATGGAACTCATCATGCAAAAAGCGCTGGACACCGGCCTCGAGGGGGCCATTCTCGACAGCCCTTCCTACCAGCGCTATCTGGAGCAGCGCCGCCGGGACGCCGGCGATGCCTGAGGCGCCGGATTTATATCGGCATCGCGGCACGCGGGCGATTCAACGCCTGGTGGAATTTGCGCCGTCCACCGGCGGGCTCGCCTTGTGGATACGGCATGTGGATTTGGCTGAGCATGGCAGCGCATCGGCGCCGCTCGCGACGGACGGTCATTCACTGTATTACACAGCGGAGTTCGACAAGCTCGCGCTCGTCGAGCAGACGGCATGGGTCGCGCACGAGGTGCTGCATGTCGCGCTGCGCCATCCGCAGCGACTCCGCGATTTGCGGCAATTGCTGGGCGACGTGGACGTCCAGCTCTTCAATGTTTGTGCCGATGCCATCGTCAATTCCACGCTGAGCCATCTGACCTGGCTGACGCTGCCGCCATCCGCGGTGCGTCTGGACCAACTGCTGGCCCAGGCGCTCGACGAAAGACAGAGCGTCGAGACCGCGCTGTTGCGGTGGGATGTCGAGCAACTCTATCGCGCGATCGACGATCGCCGGGGTGCGGCGCGGGGCGGTCAACAGAAGGTCCAGCATGCGCGGGCCGATGGTGGCGGTGGTGGTGATGGAGGGAGCGGGCGGCGCGGCGCAGGCGCGGACGCTTCAGGCGATGTGATCGGCCGGCAGAATGGGCAATCGCCGCACGAGGACGGTCCACGCGCGGCGCGGGTGCGAATCCTGGGCAACAACACGCCGCTGGATCTCGTGCCAGGGCGCCATCGGGGCTCTTCGCCTGAGCGCGAGACCGAGGAGACCCATACTTGGAGCGAACGACTGCTGCGCGCCCATGCCGGTGATGGTGCGCATTCGCTGCTGCGCACGCTGATCGCCGACGTACCGCGCATGCGGACGCCCTGGGAACAGGTGTTGCGGGTACGGTTGGCGCATAGCCTCACGCCCAAGCGCGGCATTTCGTGGTCGCGGCCGTCGCGTTCGTATATCGCCAATCAGGGCCGAGCCGGTCCCAACCGACGTCTGCCGTGGACGCCGGGATTCAGTGCCCTAAACCCCGCACCGCACCTGATCGTGATCGTCGATGTCTCCGGTTCGATCGAGAATGCGCTGCTCGACACGTTCGCGCGCGAGATCGAGGCCATCTCGCGGCGACTCGAGGCGCGTCTCGTGCTCATCGTCGGCGATGACCAGGTGCGCCGGGTGAGTCAATTCGCGCCGGGACGATCGGATCTGCGGGACATTGAATTCGTCGGCGGAGGCGGTACGGATTTCACTCCCTTGCTCGAGGAAGCCGATCGACACAAGCCCGACGTCGTCGTCGTGCTCACCGATCTCGACGGACCGGCGCATTTCCGGCCGCGCTGGCCGGTGATCTGGGCGGTGCCTGAGGCTCATGCGGCGGCGGTGCAACCGTTCGGCCGCAAGCTCGTGCTGAGTTGTTACAACAATCAGGGGTAGCCATGCAGCATCAAGTTGACGTGTTCTCTAGAGTCCGGCCCGCCATCGCGGCCGCCGTGCTCGGCACCTGCGCCGGCACGGGCGGTCATGAGCCCTACATCGAGTTCAAGGAAACGAAATGAGACGCGGCCGGCGCGGCCGACATTCACTGGTCTTTGTTCTAGGGCTGGCGGTGCTCAGTGCAAATCCGGCGGCCGCCAGTTTTTGGCTGAGCGGCGAAGATCCGGTGGTCCAGCACGACAAGCACAAGGACCATCCCGCTGATTACATGGACTTGTTCAAGCCGGGGGCACCATGGTCCGGCGCGGCGTCAAAGCTCACGGTATTCACAATCTCGATGCAATTCGTGCTGCGCGGCGATCCCGGGCAGTTGCGTGCGGTGATCGATGGCCTGAGGAGACGGCATATCGCCCTCGGCGTCGCTGTCGGCGTACTGGACGGCCCGGGAGCCGGCGGTTGTGGTAACGGCGTCGAGGGCTATTCCGCGCCTGCCACCGTGACCGCAGTGGCGGGCAGGATCAGGAGTCTGGGCGGCACTATCGATTATCTCGCGATGGATGAACCTGTCTGGTACGGCCACATCTTTCGCCTGGGTCGCGGCGCCCAATTCGGCTGCCAGGCCGGCGTCGAGGCAATCGCCGATAACGTCGCAGCGAAGGCCGGCCTGTTGCGGCAACTATTCCCGCGCATTCAAATCGGTGACGTCGAGCCCATCAATGCGCGCGATGGAGGTCCAAGATCGATCGACGACATCATCGCCTTCGTGGATCGTCTGCGGCAGGGAACGGGCGTAGTGCCGGCCTTCGTGCACGCCGACATTGCCTGGAGATCAGGCGACTGGCGGCCGCTCTTGACGGACCTGGCAACGCGGCTGCGCGCGCGCGGGGTCCGTTTGGGTGTCATCTGCGACGGAACTGCGGACGCGGCAGGCGATGCGGCGTGGGTCAGTCAAGCCCTGCAACGCTGCCAGGCCATTGCCGCCGATGGGACCATCAAGCCCGCTGACTACATCGTTGCAAGCTGGGAGGCGCTGCCGACCCGAATGTTGCCGGAAACCGACGCCGGAACCTTGACGTACGCGGTGGCAGAGGCTGCGGCGTCGTTGCATTGACGGCGACTTTCGCATCGAGTCATCACCGCAAGCCGATACATCACACATTATGTAATGCGGATGTAAAGTTCCTTGTCAGGTCGTCGACATATCGGCGTGCTCGCGCCGCGGGCGGAAGGAAGGAACTGAACGATGACCACCTCGCTGAAGCTCGATTTCGCTCAAGCGGACCTGCATGGGGAACTCGAGCACCTCACCGACGCGGAAGTCGATGAACTCGACTTCGGCGTGATAGGGTTCGACGCCGACACCATCGTTCGGCGCTACGGCGCCTATGAGTCGCGGATGGCGGGCCTGTCACGCGATCGGGTCATCGGCGCACCCCTGTTCACCGCGGTGGCCCCCTGCTTGAATAACTTCCTCGTGGCGCAGCGTTTCGACGACGCCGTCGCGATCAAAGGCACGCTCGACGATGTCATCGATTACGTGCTCACCCTGCGCATGCGGCCGGTCAAGGTGAAACTCCGGCTGATGGCCCACCCCGATCATTCGCTCCGCTACGTGTTGGTCAACCGAGCATCGTGATGCAGATCGACGCGGTGGATGTGGCCGCGGAGTACGAGGCGCTGCTGCAATTTCTTTACATTGCACCGGTTGGCCTTGCGCAAATATCGGCTGACGGCGACATTTTGATGATGAATCCGATTTCGTCGCAGCTGCTCATGCCTTTGTCCCGTGACGGGGCGCTTACCAATCTGTTCACGGCACTCGAGAACGTCGCTCCGGACCTGCGTGTCCAGGCGGCGGGTTTCAGAGCTTCACGTGGGGTGATCTGTGATGGTCTGTACATCGAAGTCAGTCCGTTCAATCCCGTCGGCCGCGATCCGCAAACCCTGTCGCTGACGCTGATCAAACTGGATGCGGAGCGATTGATGGCGGTGCTGAACGACGTCTCGGCGCAGATCAGACGCGAGCGGTTGCTGCGACAAAACGAGGCGTGGCTCAATGCCATCATCGTCGGCGTGACAGACTATGCGCTCATCAGTCTGGATCGCGTGGGACGCATCGAATCATGGAATGAGAGCATCGGCCGGGTCACCGGCTTCGATAACGGGTCGGTGGGCCAGCCGTATTCGATCTTCTACCCCAAGGATTGCATTACGGCGGATCGGGTCACGGACCGCCTGCGTGAGGCCGACGACAGCGGCTGGAGCCTGGATGACGGCTGGCGCCAGCGGGCCGACGGCTCGCGCTTTTGGGGTAGCGCGCTGATCTCGCCGTTGCGCCTGCAGCACATCGAATCGGGTCCGGCCTACTGCCTCATCATTCGCGACATCACCGACCGGCGCGAGGCCACGGAAAAAATTCTCCGTGCCAGTGCCTGCGATCACCTGACCGGCATCGCCAACCGCCGAACTTTTTTCGAGGCCGCGGATCTCGAGATCGTCCGCTGGCGACGCGCGCCACGGCCACTGTCGCTCCTCATGTTCGACGCCGATCACTTCAAAGGCATCAACGATCGATACGGGCATGCCACCGGTGACGCCGTGCTGCGGCATCTGGCGACGACCCTCGCCACCACGTTTCGCGAGTGCGATGTGGTCGCACGGATCGGTGGGGAGGAATTCGCGGTGCTGCTGCCATCGACCAACGTCCAGAGAGCGCTTGCCGTCGCCACGCGACTCATCAATGTGGTGGCGTCCGAGACCTTGGTCATCGAGGGTCATCGGCTGCAGTACACGTTGAGCGGCGGTCTCGCCACCATGGATAAGGATGTAACGGATCTGGAAGCGCTCATGAAACGTGCCGATCAGGCGCTGTATGCGGCCAAGGGCAGCGGCCGCAACCGTATCCAAGTCTTCGGCTGAGCGACGCCGAATCATGTCAGCCAATCCACTCACGGCGCCGGAGGTCGAGCATTCCGATGATGCGCTGATGCAGTTCCTCCACTGCGTGCCAATCGGTCTGGTGCAAACGACGACCGACGGTTCGGTGCAACTCATCAATCCCATGGCGGCCAATCTGTTGCTGCCATTGTCCCCCTCGGGACTGTTGGACAACCTGTTCAAATGTCTGGGCGATGTGGCGCCGGAGCTGTCGGCGCAGGTGGCCGCGTTCGCCGCCCTGAGCGGCACGGTGGTCGACGGACTCCGGGTGCCGTTGCCGGCGCTCGATCACCAGGGCGCGCGTCGATTCCTGTCGATCAGGATCATCAAACTGGATTCGGCGCGGCTCATGGCAACCCTCGCCGACGTGACACTCGAAGTGCAGCGCGAGCAGGAGGGGTTGGCGCGGCAGGTGCGCAAGGCGGCGCGCCTCGACAGCCTCACCCAGATGCCGAATCGGCTGGCCGTGCGTGACTTGATTCAACAGGCGATCGAGCGCACGGAGAGCCTCAGCGGCGAATTCGCGGTGCTGTTCATCAATTGCGATCGCTTCAAGCACATCAATGATTCGCACGGCCAGACTGCCGGCGACGACGTGCTGGGAATGATGGCCGAGCGTCTGAACTCGGCGCTGCGCCAGCAGAATCGCTTGCAACATGACTCCGTCACACAATCGTTGGCGGCACGTTTCGGCGGCGACGAATTCGTCGTCCTGCTCGCCGACCTGGTGTACGGCGATGACGTACACACGGTGGCCCAGAGGCTGCTGTCGGTCTTGAGCCAGCCCTATGGAATCCGCGACCAACAGGTCCGTTGCAGTGTCAGCATGGGCATCGTGCTGCGTCCGCAGATGGGCGCGAACGCGGACGTGGTGCTGCAAGATGCCAGCATTGCCATGATCGAGGCCAAGCGCGCGGGCCGCGATCGATACGTCGTCTTCGAGCCGCGCATGCAAGAACGCGCGCGACGTCGCAGCAGTATCGAGAGCGAACTTCGCCAGGCGATCTTCGAACAGGAGCTGTTCGTCGTCTATCAGCCGGTGGTCGGCTTGAAGAACCTGAGCCCGGGGTCGGGCATCGATCGCAGTGCCGGAGTCGAGGCACTAGTGCGCTGGAATCACCCGGTTCGAGGCGCGGTGTCGCCGGTGGAGTTCATCGGCATCGCCGAAGAGTGCGGTCTCATCGGCGCACTCGGCGAACATGTATTGCGCACCGCGTGCAGCCACTTCGTTGCCTGGAAACAGGCCTTGGGCGCGCGTGCCCCCCGTCTCCTCGCGGTCAACCTGTCGCGCGGACAGTTGTCGCAACCCGGTTTTGTCGACTCCGTGCGCGAGATTCTCGCCGTCACCCGAATGTCCGCCGCGGAGTTGCAGCTGGAGATCACCGAAAGCCTCGCCGCACAGGATGAGGCGGTTCGGGCACGCCTGCAGGAGCTCAAATCCCTGGGGATCAGTCTCGCCCTGGATGACTTCGGCACAGGCTACTCCTCCCTGGCAAGCCTGCACCTCCTGCCCGTCGACGTCATCAAGGTCGACCGCTCCTTCGTCAACGAGGCGGTGACCAGTGCGCATCACCGGGTGCTGATCGAAGCGACGGTCTGGGTCGCGCACAGTCTGCAAATGAAGACCGTCGCGGAAGGCATCGAGACGTTGCAGCAACTCGAGGTCGTGCGCGCCCTCGGCTGCGAGAAAGGGCAGGGATATCTTTTCAGCTCCCCCTTGAGCGAGGAAGGTTTGCTAAAGTGGCTGCTGCAGCCCGAGGCAAGCGTGTGATCCTCGTGCCGAAGGAGCGCTTTTTTGCGAACAGTGTCGGGAGCCTTACGCCTGTTGCCCATCCTCTTGGCGTTGGCGTTGCCGATGACGCCACGCGCCGCGAGCGTCGCCGGGACTGACACGCACGAGGCCGCGGCGGCGGCCGCTTTCGCACGCGCTCGGGAAAATCCACTTTTGCTTCAAGCATTTGTCCGCGGCATGCCGAAGGGCGGCGACCTGCACATGCATCTGAGCGGCGCCATCTACGCCGAGACATTCATTGCGGACGCGGCCGAGGATGGTCTGTGTGTCGACCGGCAATCGCTGACGCTCCTGGCCGCGGGACCCCGGCAGGTCTGTGTCGACGGTCAGACCGCGGCCGCCTCCGCACTGGGCGATCAAGCCCTGTACGACCGGATGGTCGATGCCTTCTCGATGCGCAGCTTCGTACCCTCTGCCGGATTCGATGGGCATGACAAGTTCTTCGCCTCCTTCGATCACTTCCGGCTGATCGATGCTTCGCATACGGGCGAGTGGCTCGCCGAAGTCGCGAACCGTGCCGCCGCGCAGAACGAATCGTATCTGGAAATCATGATCACGCCGGGTTTCCGGGATGCCACAGCACTTGCCGCGAGCATCGATTGGCCCACTCTTCCGGCTGACAAAGTGGACTTCGCCACCCTGCGCGGGCGGCTGCTCGCCGCCGGCTTACGCGAGCCCGTCGCCGCCATCCGCCGCGACATCCGCGCCTTCGAAGCCCGGCGCGATCTCGAGGATCATTGCGGACAGCCCACCGCGACCGCCGCCGCCGCGACCGCCGCCGCGACCGCCGCCGCGACCGCCGCCGCCTCCACCGCGATCTCGGCCTGTGGCATTTCGATGCGCTATTTGTTCCAAGTGCTGCGCGGCCTGCCGCCTGCGGTGGTCTACGCGCAGACGCTGCTCGGATTCGAAACCGTCGCGGCCGAAGTCGCAGGCGGTGATCCGCGGTATGTCGGCATCAACTTCGTCATGCCGGAGGACGGCTTGATTTCCATGCGCGATTACCGTCTGCAGATGCAAATGCTGGATTATCTGCACTCCGTGTATCCACAGGTGCGCATCAGCCTGCACGCGGGCGAGCTCGTCCAGGGTCTCGTTCCGCCCGAGGGGCTGAGATTTCATATTCGCCAGGCGATCGAGCTGGGTCATGCAGAGCGTATCGGGCACGGGGTTGATGTGCTGTACGAGGACGATCCGTCGAGCCTGCTCGCGCAGATGGCCCGCCGGCATGTGATGGTCGAGATCAACCTTACCAGCAACGACGTCATTCTCGGCGTCAGCGGCACCCGCCATCCGCTGCCCGTGTACCTGTCCGCCGGCGTGCCCGTGGCGCTGTCGACGGATGATGAAGGCGTGTCACGTATCGACCTTACGCATGAATATGTTCGCGCGGTCACCGATTTCGGCCTCGGGTATGCGGATCTGAAGCGATCGGCGCGGGTGAGCCTGGAACACAGCTTCCTGCCGGGTGCGAGTCTGTGGGCCGCCGCGGATGAGTTCACGACGCCGGTGTCGGCATGCGGCGGACAGTCGCCGGGTGCCCTGCAACCGACCGCTGCCTGCAGTGCATATCTTCGCCACAGCGACCGGGCAGCGGCACAGTGGGCGCTCGAGTCGCGCATCAACCGCTTCGAATCGACATTCGATGATCTGCGGACGCCACGGTGATGTGGCTGAGTCGCGAGCTTTCGCTGTTCAAGCGGCGCTGGAAAGGTCGACAGGATGCCGCGCGCGTACTGCTGCGTTTCGCTGAAGCCCAGTCGCACATCGCGGCCTTGCCGACGCCGCTGCCGGTGACGCGGCGGCTGCTGCTGATTCGTCTCGATGATATCGGCGACTACCTTTTGTTCCGCAATCAACTCGAGCGGTACGCGGCAGCGCCGCGCTGGGCGGATCACCGCATCACTCTCTTGGGAAACCTTGCATGGCGGTCTCTGTTCGAGGTGTTCGACGCCGGCACCGTCC
>Ga0116228_10002669_pt1 | contig 15462 bp, 9 predicted proteins | sample S1TSphfallax_2_FD_89694 | JGI IMG/M metagenome (GOLD analysis project Ga0116228, IMG submission 89694) | Host-associated microbial communities from peat moss isolated from Minnesota, USA - S1T2_Fc - Sphagnum fallax MG | ecosystem: Host-associated > Plants > Peat moss > Unclassified | place: USA...
ATGGTTCATCATCATCTAGGTCTTCGTGGTCATCATCCAGGTTTTCATCCATCATTCGTCATGGTTCATCATCATCTAGGTCTTCGTGGTCATCATCCAGGTTTTCATCCATCATTCGTCATGCTTCATCATCTAGGTCTTCTTACATACATTGGGGTTCATCATCCAGGTCTAATTCATTCATCATTCATGGTGGTTCATCATCTAGGTCTTCATTCATCACTTATTGAGGTTCATCATAGACTAGACCTTTCTTCATTCCGCATTCATTGAGGGTCATCATCTAGGACTTCATTTCTCATTAATTGTGGGTCATCCATCATCTGCATCTTCATTCATCATTTGTCGAGGTTTAGCAATATCACACCTAGGACAGATTCATGAGTTCTCCTTTTGCATTACCCAAAATCCTATATAAATGCTCTCAAAGAAACCAATGAATGCACAAATCCTGTGTAAGATTATAGTCTAGAGGATAATGAATTGGGTTTTTTAACACTGATCAGCCTTTGTGGTTTGCTTAGGGAATGATTTTCACAACTTATACCCAAAGGGATATTACTAAAGTTGATTGTTTCTTTTTCAAATTTCTCTTAGCACCAAGGTGATTATCAAAAGACTTTGCCAAGTTTAAAAAAGATGTGTATATATATATATATATATATATGCAGAATACATTTCTCATTCATATGAATGAATGTATGCTTGATTAATTGGTTAGTACAACATCCTTAAACGTCTTGAATTGAATGGGAAAGAGCTATCGGATCTAGATCTGACCCTAAGTAGAACCACAGTCCAGTTGTAATTAAGTGGGTGGAGAATAATTAGGCTTATGCGACCACCCAGCACCCACCAGTGCACCATCTATTCCAAATCCCAATATGACTCTGTTGTGGATGAATGTTCACAACTGAAATGTCCTACAGTTCCATCTTGGTAAACTATTGGGTAAACCTTCCACTTCCCCCCAGTCACACCACCTAGGTAACTACCTATTTTAAGTGGGTTAGTATTTAGTATCATAGATCATTAGGTAGGGAGTTGGAAGTGGTTACTATGTAGGTCAGATAAGTAGGTAAGGCACTTGGTTGCTACTAAGTAGGTAGATGCATGTGAATGGTTAGTGTTCGTATATAGATACTTATCAAAACCCTATTATTCTGAATTCTTATTCCAGAAGTAAATATAATAAAGTAGATAATGTTTTTATTATTTTTTATTCAGTGTCCAAATTATTATTCCAGAAATAAATATAATAAAGTAGATATTTTTATTATTTTTATTCAGTGACAGAATAAAAACAAAATGACAAAAATATTGTATTTGTGTTGTTAGTTGTGGGACAGGAATAAAATTCGATAGTGTTTCCTATCCACACACCATCCATCTTGCAGGGTGAGATGGTAGTGGTTTTACTTACATGCTCTTTCTTGTTCATTCTTTTGCTTTAGCTCTTTTTTGTGTAGCATACGCAAGGGACAAAAACAAAGCTAGGTTTAATCATCCTGGCTTTACAGCCTTCTCTCTTCAAAATGATTGTAGCAAGGGGAGAGGGTGGTTGGCCAAGCAACCGCATCTCATATATATAAATATGTACGTATGTATTCATTTAAAAACTGTTACGGCCCATCACATGTCAAATTCACATCCTAAGAAAATTTAACCAACTGAAAGATATGCTTCATGAACAATTGAAGCATCAAAAGAATGATCATAAATACAAAACACCTATCAAATTCCATCAAATGAAAAACAACTAGATAACATACTTCTACCACACTCGTTCAAAAGCATACTAGAAAACCAGAAGGATTGGTGGCAAGAGAATGTAAATTTTGAACAACAATTGAGTGTTCTGGGAAACCACATATCTGTCAATTCACTGGGCCCAGGAACAGTTAATGAATTAGACACCAAAGTCTCTCTCCAACACTATGTATACACACCTTTGTAGCAATGTGTGGCATCTGTAGATCTTGAAGCCTTGAACACTTAGGCTAATTCACACTCTAATTCACAATTTTAGGTGAAAGTTTTTGGCCCCAAAATTGGAAATTTTTAGATCCAAAACTTCTGTCATGGATTTGGCTAATTTGTTTAAGATGATATTTTGTATCATGGCATCAACAACATGTTCAAGTGGGAAGAAAGCTAAAGTGGATTTGTGGACATTTGAGGACTCTTTTCAAATTGACATATCAATTTTGATGTTTTAAATATTTTTCCAAACATAATGTTTTGAAATTTGGTGTATCTAATTTTGGGGAGCGATTTTTGCCTCTTGGCAACCCAAAAAGAATCCAGCATGACTCATACAAAGGATTTTTGTGAAAAAGATGTGCCAGATTTTGAGGAATTTTTTTTCTGGAATCGATTTTTAGAATAGACATATTTAGACAATAAGTGAAAAGTAGCCAAAAATTAACAAGATTCTTAAAATTTTCTACTTTCCGCTCTTTGAAAGTGCTTAAAATTTCTCTCTCTCTCTCTCTCTCTGTGGATTGTGTTAGTCTTATTTCTACTAAGTTACTTGCGGACTTCAGGGAGCCGCTCCGGGCTCTTCCCAATCTGCTAGCCTTGTGGTCAGCTGGGAAGAGTACTCAGTAGCTGGTACAAAAGCTTACACACAATAGAGGACTAGGGGAAAAACAACATCACTTATTGTTTAAAAGTGCGGTTTTTTTTTCGCTTCTTATGAGTGTAAGTCGGTGTCCGTTAAATAATTAGAGTGCTGTCTTCCATTGTCAACGGCCACTTATTTGATTTGTGGGTGAATCTTTAGTCTTTTTCTGCACCCTCGATTTCATGTACTACTCATCAGTGGCAGAACGCTTTCCAGCTTCTTTCTTGCATTGGGTTTTTTTGTTTACTAGAATTTTTAATAATTTTTTGAGTGGCAGTTTTCTGTCAGCTTGTGATTTCGCTCAACTCACTAATTGCAGAGCTGTGATCTATCCTGTGGCCATCGTTGCAACCAGTTGCATCCAGTAAATTCGACTAATTATTCTAATCTTTTTGGAAAAACTCGTCAAAATTTCTATATTACAAAATAAACCCTGGTTGTGTTCTTTCATTTGCCCGAGTTTTTTTCCTTCTCTGATTGTTGTTTTTTTTTGGTGGGGGGATGCAAATGAATTGTTTTTCTTCTTCCTTTCATTTGGTTTGGTTTCAGGTCTAGTGCCATATTGAAACTTAGAAATCGCTCTAGGCAGCAGGTAAAATCCAAGGGTATCAATACCTGGTTTCAAGTCTTGTGCTATGTTGTAACTAGTGACTCTGGTCACCGTTTCAATTCCACAATTCAAACCTTATAACTTGAAACCTTAAGAAGTGCTCAATGGCTTTAATGCTAGATGAATTTAATGACAAGAAAACTAGTTAGAATCTCTTACAACTAGTTTGTTAAAGTTTAATTTTTAGTTAATTCACAAATTATATGTATTCAAAACTCATGTTTTGCCTGTAAGGAAAAGACTACACATTGGTGTAAGATTTCAAAATAAAATTTTGATTCAAACTTGACACAAGTTGAACTTTGCTTTTTTGAAGGTTCCATACTTACCACCCTCTAAACACATTCACATACAGAAGGGTATGTAGATGTGGGGATTTACCCAAGAACATAAAATCAACATTGCATGGGCCACTTTTAGATGGTGAAGGGGAAGAATCAAGAGAAAGCATAAAAACAAACAAGGGAAGAAGGTGGGGAGAGAGAGAGTAAAGATTAAAAAAAGAAAAGATGTTGATAACTAATTTTTACAATGGGAATGAAAGGCAATGTGAAATAAACATGGAGAGTTAAGTACATCATAAGCATGAAACACTATTCAATAGATAAAATTGATTGTACACATATAATTGTCCATAGGTGGGGTGTACCAGGACCATATCAATGAAACTAATCTTTTAGTTGGAATTTTCAATACAAAGGAATCATTGTACTATGCATGAATAATGATTGTAGCATCTGCCATGGATGAATTCATTTTCATGAACGCTACCACATAGAATCAAAAACTGCAACAAAAATGAAATTGACAACATGAATGACAACGAGTGCCACATTAATAAAAATCAATGAATGATAAATTCTCATGACATGAATGAAAGCATGGGTTTGTAATTCAACTCTAATTTGTGAAATGGTTGTAATACTTATGAGTTAGCATCAAGGGGAACTTTTTACAAACATTTATGAAAATGACCTGTGAGGCAATGAAAGTGATAAGAGAAACGCTGGAAATGTATAATTTGCAAGAAAAATCAGTGCAAGTGTTCTTAAAATTACCCTAACCCCAACTTGGCCAAAAATCAGCTGTACAAATGTATTATGGACCCAATTGGGCTAAGTTAGGTGGTGTTGATCATTTATTAGAAATTTTTAAGAACTGGCATTCCGGGTCTCTAAAGCCTCACAATTTGTAAGAGCCTGCTATTGTCATAATTTTTTAATTTACTATTCTGAAGAACATGTCCAGTTCCAGCTCTTAGAGCAACTGCACCAGTACTCAGTATGTGACCCTGCAAATTAAAACTTTGATGAAGAAGAGTCAAAACATGCTGGTTGGCTTGGCAAAATCGTTTAGCACGATGTAATCATGAATCACAATCCAAGGTGCCATCAAGTTGCTAAGAAATTACAAACTACAACCCACCAAGCAATTGTGTAACTACAAGCAAGAACAATGTCAAACAAATGAATTCTTGCAACCTTAACTTGCTACAACTTGAGTTTTCCAATTTAATCCAGTGCATGTTGGTCATTAGAATGCACATTTCAATCTTCTTGTTTGCTTCAATCATTGGTAGTTTTGTTGAAGGTTCAACCTTTGTGCTTCAAGTTTATTGAAGGTCGAAGAGTTTAGGTTACATGTATGGCACCACACCTTGTTCCCCTAGTGAACATCAAGTTTGGATACTTCTTCAACCAACAAATGCCTCATGATAGGTTGATTAATGAGTCTCTTGTTGATCCCCATTGCCTTCGAAATAGTCATGTGGAAAAGAAATATGTATCGCAAATCCAATTTTGTTGAATGTGAAAAACATAGTTGATGGCTTTCACTCTAATAACTTGACAAAAGTCCTACTGCACTCTTTGTAAATTGGGAGAATTTCAAAAAATAACATTTATAACATGCTTTTTGTTTAGGGGCAAATGGAGTAAATGTGTTTTAAAGAGCCAAAAGCAAAGTTATAATGCAATTGCAACAAGACTATGCTCCTTTTTCATTAAGAATGCATTGCAAGGTTCATTCATGTAATTTGCTAATGCAAACACTCTCAAAGTTGCCTTCAATTGCAACATTGGTACAACTCATGCAAACTTTATAAGGGTATTTTTCCAAAAGCCCAAAGAGACATCTTGAATTTACCAAACCAACCCAAAATATGGAAACAAAAGATAACAAAATCTTATGCAATGTGAAGAGACATGTTGCATCTCCATCTTATCACTTGCAAAATGAGTCTTTTTTTTTAACATTAATCACTTTTAGTAAAGATGATTTTGGATTCATTCATTGTCCCCTTGGTTTTTTTGCTAAATATATCACCAATTTTCTTTTAAAAAAGAGGTCATCCTCTAAGTACAAGGGAAAAAGTGGGGTAAAAATGCTTCCAAATAACCAGAAATAATGTGTCCATGGCCATGTGATAGCCCAATCACTCTGTCCACCATGATGGGAATAGCATGAGCTTGTTCTATGGCCATGGACCATGTAGCCTAAATTATATCTTAGCCCTCCAATTTTCATGAAGTGATTACATCTTGGCCTTCTATGTTGCCAAAATAATTACCCTAGGGTTGAGATAATAGCAAACAAGTCTACAACTAAAGTTTTAGATTAGAGTGAATAGTCTTAAACATAATGTTAGGGTTTGAGCCAAAAAGCCATCTTGTTTTTCAGTTTTAACTACCTACCTTACTATTAACTACCTATTGGCTATAACTTTAGTAGATAACATTATTACATAGTACTTATATTTACCCTAGTAAATTATAATGTTGAAAATTTGTAACTTGTAAAATTATAATACTAAGTACATATTACTTATTTACTGGTAACTATTGTAAAAAAAATGTGCCCTTTAAAGTATAGAGGTACGCCATCATTGTCAGTTGTGATGTGTGATTATGGTTATGACAATTACTTCTCAAGTTTCAACTTGGAGGCCTGGATAATGAAGCTTTGATCAACTTGAGGTTTTCGTTCACCCATTAATGTTTTTGATGAATCTAAAGATGTCAACTATTTATGAATCATGATTAAGTTGTAATAATAAAATTAAAACTTCGAAGGTCACAGTAGTTGTTCAACAATGTTTTGATTTTTACATTATGCAATTAGTGGATTAGTCATTAATATGCATAACATCACACTCAAGAAATAAATCAACATTGTGTAGTGTGCACATTCAAGTTTTTCAAGGCTAAGGCTTGAAGGTGGCTCTAAAATTTGTTAAACAAATTATTTGTGCATTATGCAATGTTTGCTACTAGTGTTTTGTGGCAAGGTTTTCTTTGGGTGCATAGTGTGCATTATAAAGTTTTTAAGTGTGCCAACAAAATTATTTGTCAATTTTATGGCTCCATTGAAGCTACCAACAAATTTCAAGGTGAAAGCATTGTTTGGCAGTCACAATGCAACAAATGGTGGAGAAAGTGTGTTCAATCCAAGCTTGATTGCATCTAGTAGTTATGCACCTCCTCCACAAGCACCCACCATCATTTCTTCAAACTCAATGCAAGTGGGTGGTGTGGGTTTACTTGAAGCACCAATCAATTTGGAATTTGACTCCACATAAACAAGCATTGGTGTCAAATCTCTAGCCAAGAAACAATGTAAGAACTATGATGCCACTCGAAAATGGCAAGAGAATTGGGCATGTCAATTTGATTGTGCAGAATCTAAGATGGTTGATGGCATGTTGGTATCTATCAAATGCATAGTGTGTGACATAATTACAAGTTAGGTCAAACACATTGTGCCTAAACACAACAATCTTGAAAAACACATGGGGAAACAACAAGTAGACCATGACATTCCTAGCAAAGGGTTGAAGAAAAATGAGATATATTACGACAATAACAATAAACATGTTCAAAATCTTGCCTTCTTCAGTGATCTACAACCTTTGTCTATTTTGTACCAAATTGGCAATGTTGTTGTTGGGAGAACCAACACAAGATTATCCAGTTTGCATGTTTTTCATGTTTTGGAAAATAGTAAACCCATGGTTCAGTGTGAATATTTGAAACCTTTATTTGAATTTTTGAAGGTAAAAAATCTACCTAAAAAACATTGTCCACTAATGCTTTGGGGTGGGTGATGGGGGAACATATTCATTACCAAGTTTTAAAAGCCCTAAAGGTAGTTATTATTGGAGTTTCATTCTTTTCAATTAATTGCAATGAGGTGACTTCAATCAACAACCAACAATGGTTGTTAGTACATGTGTATGTGTTGGACAATTGGGTGCGTACACTGTTCTTTTTATCCATGGCCTAGGTCATTGGTGGATCAAACGCAAAAAATCACAAAATGTGTGGTGGGATCTTTGTTGCAAGAATTTTTTTTAAATCACACTAACATTGCAAAAAACTTGTTGCATTTGGTTCAAATGGCGTTAATGTTTTCCGTGTTAAGTTTGGTGTGACAAAAAAATTGCAAGAAACTTGCACCCCATTTAGCTTCAGGGTGCATCATGTCTTTCACAGAACAAACTTGGTTATGCAAACATTATCTTCTTTTCTTTTAGTGCATCGAATGGAAACACTATTCCAATCCTTATATTAGTACTTTTGCAAAAGTCCCAAACACCACTTGGAATTAACAAAATTGGTTAACATCATGGAAACTAAAGGTTTGAAACTATTAAAAAATGTGAAGACTAGACCAAATTCTATGCTTAGCCCAACCAAGTGGGTGATGGCAGAATATAAAACTTTATTGATGAAGATGGCCTCAAACATGGATGCAAACTTTCAAGCTATAACAAACTTTGAACATTTGCTTGTTTTGGACATGTTGTTGTACTTATTTTATATCCTCTTGTTCCTAGAATATGTGCATAGCTTGATTAAGTTTTCTTAATGCAATGACATTTTTGTTTGTGGCTTTGTGCGTGTGGTGAAAATATGTCTAGCACAGCTGTATTTTCAGTTTGTTGATCTTGCCACAAAGATTCAAGTGGATGCATTCAAGGAATACCATTCCTTGCTAGATTGTGCTCATGAAAGCATCACTTTGTAATGGCAACAACTACCTTTTTATTCTCTTGAACATTTCATTTTCAATTTGAATGGCAATCAATTTTTTTGTTGGTGTATCAATTGGGTGTTATGGGAGAAAGTCTTTGTGACAAAATGCCCGAGATCAATGTGCCAATGGTGTAAAAGCAACCACAAATAGTTTGCTTTTAGTTTTTTTTCATTTCTTTCACATATGTCTACTTGTTTCAATTTTGTGGATCAAACCTTGGAGGTCCATGTTCTTGTTAATTTTGGAATGTATCTACCATTAAAGCCTATCCAAAAATTTCAAGTTTGGCATAGTTCTAGGTTTTTGCACAATTTGAAAGATTTTGTGTAATTAAATGTTTGAAACTTTTTTATGTTAAATCTTCAATTGTGCACATCAAGGCTTGCAAGCCATCTTGTTCTTCATTTTGTGATCTTGGTTTCATTGGAAGCCCATCCTTTAAGTCGAAAACCTTTTTTTCATTTTTGTAACCTAAAGCCCATCCATTTGTTTCAAGTTTGGAATATGACTAGTGAGCTTTCAAGTTTGTAATATGATCTTTTGGGTTTTTAATGTTATTTGAAGGTTTAGGTGGTCATTAATTGGTTTAGTTATGCAAATAATTTTTCATTGGTTAATTGCATTATGTATGCTTATATCCCTAAGTTTTTCATTAGTATGATGTGTGTGATGGCTACATTGTGGCAGAGATTGCGGAATCTCTCTTGTCTAAACTAGAAGGTAGATTTCTTTCTTACGAGGTACTTGATGCATTTGGCATCATTTATCCACAATGCTAGCTTTAGGAAGGGGCTAAGACATCCATCCAAAAACATCTTGCAATCTTGAAGTAACATTGTGCAAGTTTTTGTGTGGTCTATGCTATGCAATTAGGTGGTGAGGAAGTTAACATGCCTTTGAGCACATTAACATGTTGTCAACTTCAACACTTGACATTCAACAAGATTTTTTCAAAATGACTATGAAAAACCAAATAGTTGTTATTATGCAACTTCTTTTTGACCTTAACCTTTTGATTCATTTATGGCATACAATATCAAGCTCTAGAATATTGTGCCATAATCCATTTGAGTATTTCATGCTTGTTGAAATTGGTAGCAACCTTGTTTTGGGCAATATGGAGGATGAAAAATGTTTCTCCACTTTAAAGTTCCTTAAATCTAACCTTCGTAATCTACCTATGGTTGTGAGGATGTTTTGACAAAAAAAATTCACTTTGGCAAATTTCCCATAAAAGGAGGCTATTGGGTCTTGGAAAAGTGAAAACAAGTAGTATGGTGACTCACGAGTCATGATTCTTGTTGTTGTTATATCTTTTGAAACTTGACTAAACTTTCAAAGTTTCATGAATCCTTTTAGTTTCCATGATGTTAAGGCCAATTTTCTGATTTTGTTACAACTTACAATTTTAACACTTAGATTTGGCATCCCGTATTTGGTAGCTATATGGTGATGTTTCTTGGACACATGGGTGACTTTGCTTTTTGGTTTCACAATGCAAATTGTTGGATTTAAGCTATGAACTTCCTTGACCCATTTCCTTGTTTTGAATTTTAACATTTTTTATGTGCAAATCTTAATATTAACAAATACATTCTAATTGTAATAACCAATTGTAAATTATAAATACTAAAAATACTTATGTTCTTTTTGTATTCTCAATTTTGATAAGAAAAAATTGGTATTTTGTAGGCCACTTATGCTACAATGGGCAATTCAAGAGGTTCAATTCTTCCATAAATGACAATAACTTAATCTAAAGTAATAAGTGTGCAATGTTTTTTTATTGTTGAAAAGTTGTTGGTTTTTGCAGAATTCATCTCTATTTAATTTCAATATGGAACCCAAACATCACCAAAGCAAATGTCCATAAAAACAAAAAACACTAAAAAATGGTATAGTTTGTTGCATTTTTATACACTAAAACATTTGGATTTTTGCATCTTATTGAAGAATTTTTTAATAATGTAACCATTTTTTTCACAATTTGAAATATGTAGTAACCTTTTAAAACTTTTACATTAAAAACCCTTAACCATAAAGCTCCAAAAAAAAACCTATGTTGCAAGCTATAGCTAGCTTAGTTGATGGCTTGATGCAAGTTTTGCAACATGCCATGGGTTGTTGGTGCAAGTGTAGCTAAGGTTTGAAAATGAAATAAAAATGTTTGCTTCTAACCTTGACTTGCTTTATTACTTTCCCTGGTGTGTTTGGTTTCAATGTTGGAGACTATCAATTTGCTAATAAAGTTTGCCCAACTTCAAGATATTTTTGTTTGTGATCTCGTGGTGATTATGAAAATCTATTAAGATGAGCTTCATGAATTGTTCTTGCCTTCAATGAGGATATTTTCCATGGATTCCATAGGCTAGTTGACACCACTCATGAAAGATTTATATGCAATGGATCATTGACTTAAACATAGGATTCAACTGCCTAGGGTTTGAATTAAATGGTCCACATATTTGGGCATAACTAAAGAAACTAAAAACTAGGGCCACTTGTTTTGTGACATGTGAAGTGAAGCAACAAGCATTAGTTGTTATTCAACTAATCAATGAGTTGCAAACTTATTTTCCATCTCAAGAGGTGACGGATGCATTGGAGGTGGTCTACCTTAATATTGATTGCAAGATGATCCTAAGTTTAAATTTGGTGTTCATTTGAACACCATCAAGAAGTTTTGTTGTGCCCCAAGGAAGCTTGGACTTGAAGAGCTATGGGTTCTTCTTATTTCAAATGCAATAGCCTTGGATTTATGTAGGTGTGGACCTTCATGCTCTCCATGAAGAACGATTTTTTAATGGCCATGGCCTTTCCTCATGACATTAATCCTTTGGATTAGCTATGGAGGGGTCTAACTACAAATCAAATTGTGAATTGTCATTTTTCCAAATACATAAAGTTGATAGAGGTTGCAATAATCCAAGTGATTGGATCAATGGAAGATGAAGATAATTTTAGTACTCTTAGCTTTATTAAATCAAAGCTAAAAAATAGACTCACCGCCCACCTTGATCTAATGATTCACATGTTTTGTTGGAACTTCCCTTACCATGCAACCATCCACAAATGGAAGGAAAAATTTGTGGGTATGGTGAGGATGCATAATGTGAAGCTATTGTTTTGCAAAGTGTTCAGAATTTGAAACATTCTTAGCTGGCATTTGTTCTGAAACCTTCCAATCAAATTGCTCTTGGGTGTTTTATTTGCTTATTTTTTACTTGACATGTGTTCGCACCAGTGATGGTAGGAGCTCGTTGTTACTGCAATCAAAAGCTGATTGTTGTTGTCAACAAATTTGCAATTGGATCATTCTGGTCCGCTGTGGAAATGTTGTTACTTTTTTACCTTTGTTTCCATAAGCCTAGCTTGTTTGGTATGCTACTTTCAGTGATTCAACATGTCTTCCACACACAAGCCAACTAACATCCAAAGAACACTTAACTTCATTATTTTTTGGCAGGTAACTCATGCACTACAAGGGGTAGGGCAGTTTCTTTTGCCACAGTTCAATTCCCCTACATGGCATGCTTGTTGAATTTTTGAGCTTGGATTTTCAAAAGTTGTTCCTTAATAGACCCCAATGTTTTTGCATTTGCTCCTTACTAGACACAAGTTTTTTCACATTTGCTAATTAAAGTTGAACACATAATTTGCAAATTTGCATAACAAGTAGTAAAAAAATTATCAAGTAGGTTTCAGCTTCAACATGGTGCAAAGCTGGGGAGCTAATTGCTCTCAACTCTGGCCCACAAAGTCGCCAACATGTTTACTTCTGTAAATTGAAAAAACAAAGTTAGTTGAAAAAAGTATTAACAAAACTTCAATGTGAGAAACATTTTTGCAGGGTTGCATACTGAGCACCACTGGAGATGCTCATACTAATTTAGACCTTGAAGATTCTCTACAGGATCCATTCTTCTTTTAACCCAAAAGAACTAATTGTATTATACAGTTGTTCTTTAGGGTCTATTGGAATGGATGTATGGAATAACTAATAAAAGTAGTTAGAAAATTTGAAATTTGTAGTTTTCATTTGGTTCCTCTACATTTTGAGGAATGTTCATCAGGTGTTATTCTTTGCGAGAACTTCAGCAAACATTTCCTATTTTGAACAGTTGGTGGTTTGATTGCCGTAGGGGACAGAGGCATTATGGAATGAGCCTGCTGGTTGATTGTACAGAATAGATAACTACGGCGACAAAATTAGTGAGAATTTTTATGATTTGTAGATTTCATTTGGTCCCACATTTTTGAGATACGTTCCTTAGGAATTATTGTGGATTAAGTTTTGCGCTCTTTTCCCTTTTGCGCTCTTTTCCCTTGTTGTTTTGGGAGAATTTCATGGAACATTTCTTATTTTAACTGTTTTGGTTTGAAGTTGCCACTGGGGCAGAGCCATCAGGCAATAATGTAGTTTTCATTTGATCCCAAAAATTGGAGGAATGTTAATGGGGAGTTGCTCTTGAACTATATTAGTTTGGGGGTTTGGGGGCAGGAGCCATCAAAGTAGTGCAAAGTCTGTTACAATAGTGATGCTAGTGTTTCAACTCTTTACGTAAACACCCTGACTAATTGAGTGGGGATAGAACAAATAATCGGCAAGTGAGAGAGATCATGGAAACATACACATATTCTCAAGGTCAAATTTTCTAAACAATTCAATTCAATAGTGCAATCCAAAAAAATTAGAATCTCAATGGGTTTTTTTTTTAAACTCTAAAGTCCAAAATCAGCCTACAACTCACAAGTGGAGCCATGTCACACAAGGGTCTAAAATCAGCCTCCCCTTGAACCTGGAACCGAAAAGCATTGTAAAGTCTAGAATTGTTGGCCTGAGGAATTGGTAATCTGAGAAATTGGACCTGAACCCAAAATGGACAAGTTTTAATTTTTGATAATATTCTTTAAACCCCCAACCCGATGGATCTCCAATTTTTTTTTTAAGAGAGGACCTGGACCCAGGTTCCTCTAAAATAAAAACCTCGGCCCAGCCAACACTGGTTTCAATCAGTGCCAATTAATTGTTGACTTTTATGAAGAACCTTCATTCCAGTTTTTAAACACAAATTAGAGTGCTTTGGTTCTTAAAAACACAAAATCTCATTTCTAGTTTGGGTCTCATTCTTCAAGAAAACAAAAATCTCAGTTCTGGTTTTGGTTTCAGTTCTAAAAATTGGACCTCATTCCAAGTAACCTGAACCTAAACATGCAATTAACTAACTATCCAATTAGCACCAGTTCTAGTCCTTTTTTTTTCCACAAATCTCTTGAGTTCCAGTTCTTAAAAAACTGAGATCCCAGTTTAGATTTGAATTTTTATGAACCAAAACCAAAACCTCTGATTCTAACCCTCCAAACCAGGTACCTGCCCACCACTGGTTTGAACCTTGTTATAAGAGGTGCAGAGCCATTACATGATGAGCCACTTGTTGAAAGTACACAACTTTCAAGACAACTACAGCAAAGAAAAGTAGTGAGAAAAAAGTGAGAAATATGTAGCCTGGAGTTTTCTTGAAAGGCAAATGAGTGAGTGAACTCAACCATGGTGGTGGGCACATACATATACTAGGGAATAAGGTGGCCTCTCTTTTAAGTCATTATGATGACAGATAGGGTCTGTTGCATCATCAGAGTACTCATCAGACTAGTGTCGGGTATGTTGACTATTGTAATCGACAATATGAACATTCAGTAATATCTTTGTTGAGAATTCAGGGGTGGGTATGTGTGTGTGTGTGTGTGTCTGTCTGTGGAAAGAAGAAGTTGTGTGGGGAGAGAGAGTTAAGTTATATGCTGAGCTGAACAGCTTCACTAGTAGCAAAGATTGAATCCTTATCTTGAACATCACCACCATCACTTTGAAGTCAGGGAATTATTTGGAGAGGTCCTGAGTACTGACAAATAACCAAAAAAGAAGTCAACTATGACAGCACCATCAACACGCAGCAGCAGTGTCCTTCCCTTCCTTCACGGCAGCTAAGTAGTAAAAAGTGGGTGTCTCTGTGCCAGGAAGCTGCTGCAGTACAGGACAATTGAATGGTTACATTTCTTTCAAACCTGTGGGAATGCTAAAGGAGGGACAGTACCTCGAGTAGTACTAGCGGCATCACACATCGGTACCCGGCTTTTAGGATTCTATGACAAAGTTGTCACTCATTGAAGGATGTTGGGCTTCTCACACCACTACCTACTTCATTACTTACCCAGTACTACTGACCTTTTTTCTACAGCTGCTGCCCTGCAATAGAGTGTGATGTGTGTAAGTGGAAAAGAGTGGCAGTGTTTGATCAGGAATTGGGTCACCAAGAGGACTTGACAAATTGTAAATAATTTGACTTTTCTTCACACACACACACACACACTCTCTCTCTCTCTCTCTCTCTCTCTTTGCAGGAGTCTGCAAGCTGATCAGTTCCCAGATTTGCTTCTTGACCATCATATGCAACAACTAACTTATTGGAGAACCCTGGAGACTTTTGTTTCTGTTTCTGGAGACTTAGTTAGAGTAGCAGAGGTCCTTGATGTAGTTGGGGGAGATTTGTGGTTAGGGCAGAACAGGTGCTTCATGTTGTAATTGTGAAGCTTTTTTTGGTGGAAAAATGTGTTTCAGATTTTCATTGTCTTTCAACATTTCTGGGCAGATATCACTTTTTCTCAGCAAACCCTGACCTGATATCCGAGTGGGTTCTTTCCCACTTATCCAACCCAAGTGACCAGAACAGATATCCAGCCAGTTGGATGCCTTGGCAGAGCCGTTCTTGGGAAGAACATCCCTCACAACCTCGTGTATTCTGCCATCCCTCACAACCCCATGCCATGATGGTTTAGGGTTAGATTTTAAGGTTAGGGTTAGATTTTGGCAGGCAATCAATATTTATCTAAGTTTCCAATTTCTATAACCCTAATCAAAGGATCCAGTTTCACACATCCGCCTCATATGATATCAAAGATAACCCATTTGAAAAATATCGGGCCGTTGAAAAAAAAATTGAGATTTTAAGAACTATATCGTCTCATAAGCAAATCATGGCAAAATTTGATGTCTTAACTCCATATACCAATAATTACAACAATGTGTGAGGGACTCAATTTTTTATCTTATTTTATTTTCCAATTTTTTTGATGTAGCAAAGGTGACAATCATGTATTAGCCAATATGGCCATATTTTGGCTATTAAAATATATA
>Ga0116228_10002670_pt1 | contig 15461 bp, 10 predicted proteins | sample S1TSphfallax_2_FD_89694 | JGI IMG/M metagenome (GOLD analysis project Ga0116228, IMG submission 89694) | Host-associated microbial communities from peat moss isolated from Minnesota, USA - S1T2_Fc - Sphagnum fallax MG | ecosystem: Host-associated > Plants > Peat moss > Unclassified | place...
TCTTTATCAATGGGATTAAATCTTCGATTAAACTCACGGATAGACAAAAGCTGATTTTACAGTTCTTTGGTTCATCTTGTCACCAATATTATTTTTTGTCTTAAATAACCTGCTGAATGTGGGATTAACAACGTGCCCTATTTGCATATACTTCAGTAGCTATCTCTGAAAAGCTTTTAGGCACGAAGTTTCTACCCTTAGTAAGATGAGAATTTGTAGCAGAGATAGCTATCTGTGTTAAAATTCTCATTGCAAACAAAAACCCAGACTCAATTTGCAAACAAGTCGGGGTTCATTTACCAAAAAAATTTCTTATTATGCCTACACTAACATCAAATGCCAGTGGTAGCAAGAGTACTGCACACAAAAATTCCAAAAAGCCCAAATTCCAGGTAAGACAACACTGCAAAGTTTCCATACAGGATGTTCTCTGGATATTGCTTCAACCGCCCTGTGTATGGCAGTTATGGTTAGAATGCATCGTGGCTGAACAGTTTGGAGGGGCTGCACATACGCTAACAACTACCCTTAGCCATAACTCATTTAAAAAGGCTAGGAAGATATTAGAGGATAAAGGACTTTTTTCATTCACAGAGGTCTTTGAGCGAAAAGGCTCAAAACGAGCTAGGATAGTCGGCTATAAAGTTAAAAATCTACACGGCTATTACAACAAGGGTTTCTGGGAATGCGGCGACGAATCCTTTATAGAAGTAGAAGAAGAACCAATTCCCGACGAAGTAATTCCTAGTTTTCACGAAGTGACGCTGAAAGATGCTGAAATCCCTACAGAGCAAGAATCCCAAAATCCTAACCACGTCATCACCCCAATCTCTCAGGAAACTACTACAGATGCTCCTGAAATCACCATTGAAAATCATTCCGTGATCTCTAATCACGAAGTGACGCTGAAAGATGCTGAAATCCCTACAGAGCAAGATTCCCAAAATCCTAACTACGTCATCAACCCGATATCTCAGGAAATTACTACAGATGCTCCTGAAATCACCGTTGAAAATCATTTAATGACTAATAATCACCAAATGATTCCAAAAAGTGCTAAAAACCTTAAGCACAAAGGGTTTCAAAATTCTAACTATATTTTAACTAATATTGAACAACCCAAAAGGGTTGTTCAATATTTAGAGAAATCCCCCAAAGCCGCCCTTGAAGAGGGCGACATTGGGGTAGAGCAATCCAAGCCATTGAACAACCCTTTAACTAAAGAGGAGATATTCAACTGGCTTGACCTAGCCATAAAGGGTGTTTGTCCCCCAGATGACGTAATCAACCAGATCCTAGAAACAATCTACGCCGTGGTGATAATTCAATATATTGTCATCCACCCAGAATGGGGAATCAGGATTTTTCAAGGTAGAGTAACGCGAGGCGGGGAAATCGAAATCTCCGACAATGGTAAATGGCGAGAGGAAAGGATGAGGGAATTAGCCAACTACGATGCTCTTGGTCAATGTCCTACACTAGAGTTCTTGAATTGCTGTTGGAACGACCCACCTCTACAAATCAAACTTAAGCAGGTAAGCAAAAGGTATCAATGGGATTTAACTCCAGTTACTACTTAGTTAAACAAGTTTAATAGATTAAAACCAAGTTATCTTCTAGTCGATATTCATCGTATTGAATACCGATATATTGACTTACCCATCATCCTCCTTTTGTGCAAGTACTAACAGCTTAATTGTCAGCAATTCCCTTCTTAACTTAGCCCACTTCGTATATACTTCACTCTTGGACTTATCTAATTCATTCTCCTTTTGAAAAAATTCCTCTGTCGTCAACTCCCCTTTCCGAAACCTAATCGTAGACACATTAAACTTGATCACAGAACGCTGTACAATCACCTGACTCATTTGGTATTCAACCCTTGATTCATCAAATTCAGTCAGTAACTCAGTCACCTTCTCCTTTACCTTATCCGCCAACTCGGCTCTGGCTCTCTGTAACTCCGCTATCCTCACCTGTAAATCTGATACCTGAATTACCTTAGCCACAGTATCCGAACTCCCACCATTAAAGGAATTGAACAAAGGAATCCCAAGAACCGCCAATAAATCATTCACAATCCCAATTTTTCCTAAAAACAATCCCCCCAACCTCTCAAAGAATCCCGGCTTATGCCCATTAGCATCCAATGTTCCAGCAGTATTCAGTAAATACTGTAAAGCTGGAGTGAATATCTCCAATCTCAAGGACTTTTTATTAGCCTTCTTCGCAGCATCAGTCTTCTCAGTAGCCTCAGAGAGACGAGAATCTAATTCCTTCAGTAGAGGAGAATTAGCGATCGCCTTCGCCTGTAATTGTTCAATACAAGATCGTGACAACTCCAAACAAGGTAAACCACCCTTCAAAGTCGCCCACAACTCATCATCAATTTTACCAGTAATGACCTTATCAATATCAGGCTCCTTAAACGGATTTTGCTGAATCTTCGGTACTTTACCCTCCGCTTCCTCATCCTCATCAGCAGAGTCATCATCATCATCCTGACCCGGCTTAGGCTTAGTTGTTGTCGGTGGTGTTGTCGGTTTCGTCTGAGGAGTCTGAGTTTGAGGAGCTTGAGTTTGGGGAACTGCTTGGATTGTCTGGGCTTTGTGACGAGTCCCCCTCGCCATAGCTCTCGGTACTTGAGCTAGAATCTGAACTAGAATCAGCAGTGTAACTACCAGCAATAATAAGCCTTGTCGTGTATTTCCCATTTCTACCAATCCAAGGAGCAATGTGTTTGATATAACCAGACTTAGGCGAACGAATCGTTGATAAATCAGCCAACTTGTCATCTATCTGCTGTTGTCGAATACCCAATTGAGCCACCTTATAATTCAGATCTCGCCTTTGCTGCTCATACACCAAGAATTGACGAGCATGTTCTAGAGCAAGTTGTTCCTCTTGTTGCGATCGCTTAGTAGCCTCCGCACTCTCAGTAAATTCCTGCATCTTCCTGCGAGAACGTGCTACTAGTAAAGCTTCCTCCTTTCTCTGTAACTCCGATTCTGCTAACTGCACATTTATACGTAGCTGCTCCAACTCTTGTGCTTGATTACTCTTAGTTTGCTCCATCTCATCCTTAGCCTTAGCCAAATCACCCTGTAACTTTTTCATTACAGCTGATTCATGGTCCATTACCTCTGGCTGCGCTTTGATATTCTGCATCTCTTGAATTATTTGTGACTGCTCATCAACTTTAGATTGTGCTTGTTGATACGCCAAATCATCAACCTTAGTTAATTGAGGAGTACGATGCGCCAATATTAAATTAGCATGTTGCAATTTTAGCTTTGCAGAAGAAATCGCACCTAATTCCTCAGTATAATTAGCTGGTGGTAAATGACGGATTGGTGGAAACTTTCGCAAAGGACGGGGAGGAATAATCTTACTATCTTTTAATTTAGCAATCTCTAATGAGATATTTTTCCTTTGTGAAGACAGACGAGATTTTTCCTTCAAGTTATCAGCTATCACATCTCCCACTTTCACAAAATCCCCAGTTTTTACCCTCAGAGAATTAGGGTCATTTACTGTAATAGTCAATAGTAAAGGTCTATCTAAAGGATGATTTAAAGACGGTAATAGCAGAGTAGATTTATTTACAGGAGGAGGATTAGTCACTCCTATTTGAATTGATGGTGAAGCCAGAAGAGCTATACCAAGAAACATTCCAGTTAACCATGCTTTGTTATTCATAATAAAAACCTCAAAATGATGAATGAACATTATGGGATGTTTAAATAAAACAATTAAACTCGTTGATAAAATGGTTTAATCTTCAATCTGTGACCATCATTATCTAATCTGGCTAATGCTTCCAATGGATTTAGATCAGCTACTAAATTCACTGCGAAGCGAAATCTTTTAGCAACTCGATTTACTTCCACTTGATCCACTGCTAACACAATCTTTGTGGAACTATTTGCTAAAACTTCATCACTAATATCCGCATCTCTTTGACTAGCGACAACTGCGCCTAATCCAAACTTTCTCGCCTCCGCTGTAATTCTAGTTAAAGTCTTAGAACCTTTAATTTCTTTGACTTCATCCAAGAATACATAACTTCTTGGTACTTTTCCCTCAATCTCTCCTAACAACTTATGAGAATCTAAAAGCTGTTTCAGGAGAGTTTCAGCAGCGATCGCACTCAACCCCGGAACTTTCGCCAAAGCTGAAAGATCAAACCTAATAATCTGATGATCTAAAGACGGCTGCGCTCTAGAGAAAATACCATACTTAAACGTAGCAGCCAACTTTAATAATAACTTCTCCGACTCCTTACATCCATCTTCTACCCTACTTTCCAACTCCATTTGGAAATCAGCAAACGTTGGCGGTTCCTTCTTCCAAGACAAGCGATCGCTCTGAACAATTCCACATTTCTCATAACAGCGAGTTAGCACATTAATAGCTAATCCCTCTTGATTTGTTCCCATAGAGAGAGATTTTTTTAAGATAGCTGCTACAGCGATCGCCTGTAAATCGCATCCCCCACCCTTTGGATCTAAATCCAACTTCATCGGATTCAGACCATAAGGTGATTCAGCATCAAGCGGATAACATACCTCCCCTGGTAGAGATAAATCACCATGAAAATCAGCAATGATTATCTTAACATCAGGGAATAACTTGGGGAGTTCATGAGCGATCGCCTTCAAAGTCTGAGTCTTCCCACTTCCAGAAGTCCCCAAAATCACCATATGACCATTTCTCAACTCCAGAGGATTCCAAAAAACATCATCTCCTAAAAGAATCCCCGTATTAGTTGGAAGTGCTAATTTCATTGATAAATCTCTCGGCTTTAAAGTTGCTTGAGGTAATTTTTTCATAATTATCCTTGTTCAGTTTTAAATGAATTAGAAATTATCGATCTTATTTCCAACCTCCCCGAACCAAACTGATCTCCAAGTACAGTTAATACTTTCTTCAAAGGAGCAAATTCTAAAGTGTAGGAATCGTTACTAGCCTTAATTGACTCCAATTCATAGGAATCACGAGGGATATCAACTTGCTCATCTGATTTCAAATGTCCACTAACAAACACCAACTCCCCTGGTCGATAGTATTTAGCCAACCTTTCACTAATTTGGTCATAATGTAGATTTATTATGTCAATAGTCGTAACTGCTGATTCCCCTACATCACCTACGATGCTTTCAATTAATATTTGTGCATCTGGCTGAATACTCGCCTTATACACCTTACCTTTCGCATAAACAACAAACCCATCTTTAGTTTGTTGAACTACCAGAAATTTACCATGTACTTTTGTTCTATCTGCTGTATACACTCCCTTAATCTTCACGACTATTTGATGATTATTTCCTTGCTGATCATATAAACTTGCTACCCCACTGGGAGAAGCCATCAATCGATTAAACTCTCTTAAAATCCCTCCTTGCGAATTAGCTGAAAATACAATTAAAGCCACTACAATTAAAATTGATAAAACAACATATTCCGCATTCGAGCCAGTCTTTAATCGAAACTTTCTATTAGCAGGACATACCCAAACCATATGGGAAGGCCAGAACATTTCCACTCCTCCCTGAGTAAAAGCATCAGCAAACCAGCCAGCAGTGTATCCAATCGTTAGCGCCTGAGCATAAGGGAAAAACCAGTGGGAATAGTAGGCGATCGCTATGACAATTCCTCCTATGACACCACTCGCAACGAAACTGTGGGTTAATCCTCGATGAGACTGTCTAGCTTCCAATACACCAGATATCCAAGGGAACATCCTCCCTGCTGGACTAATGGATGTGTCTATATCTGGGAGTAATCCAGCGATCGCCCCCGTCAAAATTACTGAAGGTTCAGCCGTTCCCAAGAATAACGATGTCGTTATACCAGAAATCAACAAGTGAGAAACACCTAGCATGATTTCTACTTCCTTCATTAATTAGGTAAAGAGTAAGGAGGTAAACCAAAGACTTTAACTTTTAACCAGTATAAATACACATAAAGAAATGAAGCATGTAACTAGAAATCTCCTGCCTCCTGCCTTAATCAACACATGAGATATTGGCATCATTACTTGATTTTCCTCCTATCTTTAGGTAACGAATACATCAATCGACCCATCCCTATAGATACTGCTCCGCCTACACCTCCTATAATGTATAAACCCCTATCTGAGATACCTAATCCAACAAATTTAATCACCACAAAAAATACCGTTCCAAACATCACCAAAGGCATCAAATCACCATATCTCCTATGCAACCCTCCTTCTTCCTCTAGTCCTAAATATTCCGTCTCTATTGCTCTAATTGCCAGCGTCGGATTTCCTCCCGTATTTGATAGCAACCTTGCTACATCCGCATTACTCAACTCCATTCCCCGATTCCAGGCTTCTGAAATCATAATTTCCCTGATCACCTTATTCGACATTGGTTGTAGTTCCAACCCAGGTAATCCGATAAAGATATCTTTCATCGGTGGATTTGTTGCTATAAGTAGTAAATTGCACCTCCCTCTTTTTCTACACTTCTTCAACCAGTTTCGGAACTCCAACTTGCATAAATGCGCATCATCTATCACTAGTACAGCATCATTTTGAAACATGAAACTCTCCACCAGTGACTTCAAAGCATCGATTTGCAACGTTTTCCCTTCTAAAGTACAAGTATCCAATTCAAACTGTTCTGCAATATCGATCAGCATTTGCTTTGGTGTAGCTGGTTCACAAAATGCTACCAAATACCCTTCATCCCTGAGATTTTGCACTAAAGCTGATGCCAATACAGACTTTCCGCATCCATCCTCACCATATACGCACAATGCTCGTCGAGCCAACAGCGCTGCTTTTACCTGAAGAAGTTCTCTCTGACGATAGATTTTAAACTCTTGAGCCTCTGTTACTTCTGGACTATCTGGCTGTGATTTTCCCTGCTTTCTAAACCACAATTTAACCTTTGCTAACCATCTTAAGAAACCGCACCATTTGAATCGAGAAAGGTTTTTAATGATGCGGTGAATGCGAAAGGGTCGATCTCTGGGATTTTTGATGCTTGTGCCAATTGCTCCTTAAATTCCTCTGGGAGTAGATCGGGATTGGCTATATATTGATTGGCGATCGCTCTCTCCATCATCATTATACCAAAAGCCCTTCGCATTCCTGAACTATGAATACTCTGAAGATCTTCTACATCCTGAGAATGCTTTCTTCCATTGGTTACTTGTTCTACAACTTCTTCTATCACTTCTTCCGGCTTTTCCGCAACGACTACATTCTCACTAGAAGTAGCAACAATCGCCTGTGGACCAGATGGTTCTGGAACTAGGTAGCCATCCATTTTACCCTGATTCTCCTGCATGTGTACATGCAACTCATCCAGATAAACTACTTGTTGACTATCCAAATAAACCCGATTACTTCCCGTCTCTTTCCACGTCACTATCTGCAAGTATTTCATCCGCTTATATAACGCATCCCGACTTATTCCATATTTCTTTTGCAGTTCTGCTAGGGAATATTTACTGTTGTTTTCATCTGTTCCAGTGGTCTTATCATGATTTGGACTCATAAACAAACTCCACTTAAGTATATTCCTAATATAGCGAAATTTATCTAGGTGTGTGGTCTTTATCGTACAAATTTCCGCTTCATAGGGAGTTAACTGATAGTGTCCGCTTCATCGCTATTCCCTACCTTTAATCGCGTTGCATCTGCCGAAAAATGGGATTTCATCACCAATTTTTTTTTAATTTTTTATATATAGGAAAAATCAAAAAAAAGTTGCTATTTTTGCTTGTTTATCGCGTTTAATCGCTCAGAAAATCACTGCTTTGTCGTGCTAAAGATACCTCTTTATCGTGCTTAAAATCGGTGATTTGTCGCGCTTAATATGCCTCTTTATCGCGTTTAATCGCTAGCGCATAATGGCGACAAATGGCGATTTATCGCACTTGATTTTAGGTTAATTTACTTGATTTAGTATATTTGCGAAATGTCGTATATATAACAATAACTGTCGCTTGTCAATTTAAGTAAAAACTACAATGGATTTTGTTTAGTATAGAGGTAGATTAGTATACAGTTATAGTCCTGTATACTAATCTATATCACTACAAATATATCAGCAATGTTTGATGATTTAGTTGAACTATTAAGTTAGAATGGTGATTGGTTTTAAATTTCTGCAAAGGCATCTGCGATCGCATTTACAGCTGCATTTCTCGCTAAATATTCCTCTGCTTCCGCTTCCCCGAAGTGTTTTTTAATTGTTAGATAGGGATTCATTGCTGCATAATACAATAGAACTACAGCTTCATAAGTCCCATCATCGGGTCGGCAAATCTGCCAGGTTTGTAATGTATAAATATCTGCTTCATCTTGCGAATTATGACATCCCCATACATAAGCAAAGTATGCACCACTCTGATTTCGCACCTCTTGTTCTAGGTCTTTTACATACTTATCCACAGACATATCTGTTACACTACCACCAACCAATGTTAAATGTGGTGTTCCAGGTATTGGATAACTAATTGCATGTACTCTTGGCGGTCTTGCATCCCACACCGAATATAACAATCCGTTCATTTTAACCCCATATCTTAAAATGGCAATCGAATAAGCTTTTTCCTATCGGCTCAACTTTAGAATCTACCCCGCCATATTCATCAAATTCATCGCGCAGTGGAAACCCCTTTCTTTAGATATGGGGGTAAGGCGCAGGCGAATTTATTCGCAGTCTTAATATCCATAGGAATAACCATCTTTTTTATGAATTGGTGAACAATATTTGTGACTAATCCCTTGAACTAGTCCACCCTTAGTTGAGATATTGAAACTGCCAGTGACGCGAGTAGCTATGCGTCCTACATATTCGCCTATTTTTTTCCCACTTGTAACTATTGCTTTAACAATATCTCCAGTTTGAAATCCAAAGTGGAATTTAGTTCTTGAGCAATGACGATTGGGGAACCCATATTTATCTGTTCTGCATATCTGGCGCGTCCCATGACCATTAGCTGTAATTAACAATGGTTTCACCCCTTTAATATTCAGGATAGGCGTTGATTTTCCCACACAAGCAGCATCTAGCCAATGTGTTTTATCTAAGCCTTGTTGAGTGCGATTAAATTTAGTCAAGCCACCAGAACCAGTTTCTACTGATAAGCCAGTTGATTTTAAAATCTCTAATAAAGCAAATCGAGTTGCATTTACTGCTGCTGCATCTGCTAATTGTCTTTTTGCTTGCCTTAATATCTTTTCTAGTCGTGATGGATCTTTTTTGAGAAAATCTTTGATATCCCTTGTCCCCTTTTTAAGATTACATTTCTCACAACTGAGGGTTAGATTAGCAATTGAATTAGAGCCTCCCTTAGCTTTTGGATGAATATGCTCCACTTGTAATGACACATTTTTTGTCCCACAGTATGCACATTGTCGATCCCATTTCTCTAATAAATATTCTCTAGCTTCATATCCAGCAAGTGTACCTTGCTGATATTCTTTGCCTTGAATATCTGGATTACGCATTATCTGCATATCAAAGCGAACTAATTCTTGACTGATAGCAGTTATATTAGCTAGTTTAGATAAACGTGATACCCAAGTTTTGATATTATCGACTCGACTCTGTAGGCTTGGGGGCAACCATCCCTGTGGACGAGTTCTATTCAAAAATCTAGACTGACGATATCTAGTTTTTCTATTTCTTCTACTACGTCTTAGTTGCCTCCTAGAAGTTAAAGCGTCTCGAATTGCAAAACCTCTATGCTTAAGTTCTGCCGCAAATACTACTTCCCCTGTTTCATCGTTAACTATTGACATTCCTGTTATTTTGGCTCCAGGGTCAATTTTTAGTCTCAATGATTTAGGACTAACATCAGTATTGGATTCTTTCAAGATAATTGTAAATGGAAAGGTTCTAAATACTGCTGCTTTTTGATTTCTTAATAATTGTCTAGCTTGTGCTGAATGAATTGGGTCTAACCGTTGTTTGTTAGCATCGAGTACAAAAACTTTGGACATAAAGTCCCTCCTTTCGGGTAAAGTTAGCTTCGCTAATGTTTAAGGTCGGTAACTATCTAAGCAGCACTTCCTTAACCCTTTACAGATGTTTAACTGTTTAGTTCTAGAGCAGGGAACTAGCTTCGCATTCCCTGGTAGGTTCTTAAACGCTTACCTTAAACGTAGTCAATTAAGACTTAAGCTGGTCAGATTAGGGCTTTTTCAAGCCCCTGCCTTTAGGCATGGGGTTTCTGACTAGCACTGCCCTTTCGCGCTTTAATTTCCATACTACATCATTTCTGACTATTGCTCTGTCATTTTAACTCAAGTTCTAACTATGCTCCAAGCAATTTTATGATTAACGAATATTGTTGCCTCAATTACACCGACATAATTGTTTACATTTTATCTTCCAAGTAAAGATATCTTCACTATGAGCGATCGCTCCCCACGTAATGATGAAATCTATTCTTGGGCGCATATATTGTATAGGATAAAGAAATGGGATAGAAATGGGATGTTGTTGCTCTGGATCTTTATCCTTTGATCTGTTGTTAAATCTTAGTTCGTCCAGCCGGTTTTGGTGTAACAAGTAGCTGCTCCATTCACTCTGATCAATTTTGGTGCTTCTCCTGCATCTGGTAGTGATGCAGTAGTATAGCTTGTTCCATTAACAGTGAATGTCGCCGGTAAAGCAGTTAAAGTAGCTGTTACCTTAATTGCACCAAATCCACAGGCATTAATCGTCACATTCTTTATCTTGTCTGTACTATAACTGACGGAAACTGAGGCATTAGGCGTTAATCCTGGAACTACTATTGTTCCTGCTGCTGTCTCTATTGGAGAAGACAAAGGCGTTTTCAATGTTCCATTAGTACATCTTGGACTTGTTGCTGTTGTTAATCCTGTGGTGTTGATACTCGTTCCATTTACCACAAGGTTACTTAGTCCAGCTTTTGGCGTTTTTATCTTCACTAGTCCGCAATTCGTCGCTGTTTTAGTCGTAGTTTTCGTATACGGTCCTAAATCCACAGGTATTTTTGTTCCTGTTGTTCCACTGAAAATAAGCTCAGTCGTTCCTACTCGATACACGGTAGCTCCTTGATAGGTCAGCTGTCCATAGGCTTCAGGTGATAGGCTGACTATCAACCCTGTCATTACACTGATACTGATTAGTTGCTTTTTCATATACTACATGCGAAATACAACTAATCCCATGCTAGAAATTAATACATGATTTTGACTACTAGAAATGTCATTTGTGTCAATAAATTTACATTTTTATCTAAGAAATTAAAGATATCTATTGTGCCTAAATTTCTCTAAATCAGCAAGCTGTTTAATACACTTTACTTTAATTTGAATAAGCACTTATAAGAAAAACAACTCTTTCCCTTTACTCCCTGCACCCAGTGTTTTCCGTATCCGGTACTAACAGTTATTTTTTAACACATAAGATGTTGAATACAGGCAAGGCTCATAATTATACCATTAATTTGTTTGGAGGGCTAGAGGAAGATTACGAGATATTTTTAAAAGTACATGTTAGTTTCATTTATTAAAATCAATAATATCTTGTAAATCCTTCTATAGATAGATTTTGGTTTTGAATAAACATCAAAACTATTGGCTCTATATCTGAGATACAGGCTTTTTCTATTTTTCAGTTAATCAATATACTCCTATAGATAGATCTTTGCAGAAGATGGCCTATTGACGTGTATATTTTAAACAATTCTCTGTTACTATCTTTATTATCCAAAAAAATACCGCCGAGTATAAATGCACGTTTGCGCGTGCGTCGCCCGACAGCACTACAAATTCAACAATTTATATATCTTTAAATTGTAGTGCTATTTTGAGATAAAAAAACTTTATTTTCTTACTCGGTGGTATTTCATACCACACAACCCTAATAAAGATGACACAAAACAATAATGGCGATGCTCCAACTTACCAGGGTCAAGCAACGCCACAATCGTTCAATCCGGATTCCATTATATCACAAAATAGTTCTTCGCCACAATTAGGAAGAAAAAAATCTGGAATTACGGAAGTTTCTAAGTCAGAATCATGCCCCCACTGTGGAAAGCCTGATTGGTGCTATTTTATCGATGAGCTATCAGTCTGTAATCGAGATGCGGAACCTGGACCAGGTTGGAAAGCGACTTCTAAACGGGATAGAGATGGTCACACATTCTATGCTCCTATAGAACCACATGAAAGTACAAACAAGCGTGCTAATTTGCGAATTGTTTCTACTCCTCCTAAGAAATACAAACCTGCTCCACTACCAAAAGGTGAAATAGTCCTGGCTGAGTTTCCCGAACAACCAGAAACACCACCAGTTGTCAAAAAAGGATTGAACACCGAAATTATCTATCCTTATAGTTCTACGCAGTGGATTCAGAGAATCGACTATTATGACCTGGCTGGTAATCGCACTAAAAAGACAACAAAACCCTGGCATATCAACGCTGATGGCAAAACTGTTAATTCTAAAGGAGATCAGCCCTGGCCTATTTACCGTTTATCAGAAGTAAAGCAGCTTGCAGTTGGTAAGTGGCTGCTAAGTGGTGAAGGTGAGAAAGTTGTTGAAATAATACGATTCTTTCTTCGGATGCTTTGTACCACTTGGATGGGTTCAGGATGGGTTGAAGCTACAGTAGAACAAGATTTAACTGTCATTAAGAATGATGGCGTAAATGGACTAGTTTATATTCAAGACAATGATCCTGCTGGACGAAAAAAAGCAGAGATGATTGCTAATACTGCTGCGAAAGTCCAATTTCCTTGTATAATTGTAGACCCCCTAGAACTTTGGGATAAAATGCCAGAAAAGGGAGATATTTATGATTGGATAATGGCACATCCAGATTGGACTCGTGAGGATTTTATCAAAAGAATGAATCTCGTGATTGGGATAACAGCCAGTAGGATATCCCAGGGATTTCCAGATAAGGAATCAGATGATTTTGATAATGATAGCTATTATGGTGATGGAGTTGTAAGTGAACTTACATTTTGCCAGCTTTCATACAGGCAACTTTACCTTAATAACTACTGGATTTGTGTAGTTGATAGTCTTTATAAATGGGAAGGTAACTATTATCGCAAAGTCAGTGATGGTGAAGAAATAGCACGCATAGCCGCTTGGTGCAATTCCTATAGTATTATCACTCAGCGTAAACAAAAAAGCGTCAGTATACATCCATACGCAAATACTAGTTGTGTAACTCAGGCTTTAAAATGGGCAAAGCAAATACTGAATAAACATTTATCATTACTCAACCCTCCAGGACTGAATTGCTTAAATGGAGTTTTACAAATTCTCTGGGATGGTGACAAACCTTCTTGGCAATTATTACCACATTCACCAGACTACTATTATACTTATCCTCCATTGGTTGAGTACAATCCAAGTGCTGATTCTAGTCACTGCGATCGCTTACTTTCTGCTTTAGATGCACCTCAGAGAGATATTTTCCTTAAGGTAATAGCTGCTTCTTTAGATCTCCATACAGTTAGAAGATATAAAGGGCGGATAATTAGGGCTTTACTACTTTTAGGTAATGGTAGTAATGGTAAAGATGCACTTAGAACAGCAGTATCCACTATTTATGGGAAATATGGACTGACTAGTGTAACACTCGATGACTTTAATCAATACGATAGTGGGCGGAAATTTTCGCTTTCATGTCTATACAATTCGCGGATTAATTGGGCATCAGAAAATACTGATACATCAAGGCTAGACCGTATACAATCGCTCAAAGCCGCAATTACTGGAAGCCCTTTAGTTTGTGAGAGTAAAGGCAAGGATGGGATTGAATTTGACCCCTTAACAATTTTTCTATTCAATATAAATGACACTCCTCGCTTAAAGGCAGTAATGGAAGCAATTTTGACTAGATTTGGAGTGTTGACCTTCAACAAAACATTTAAAATTGCTGCTGACCCAACTAAGGGAGAAATAGAGGCAGATCCACGCTTTACTTATGATCCTTTGTTCTTGCAATTTAGGGTATGCCCTGCTTTATTAAACCGAATGTTACAAGCATTGGTAGATTTGATGGCTAATGGGATAGATTACAGATGTACACAGGAAGCACTGGAAGATATTCAAGCTGAAAACTCCCATTTATTTAGGTTTGCTCAAGATACAGGACTAACATATAGCCTTAACTCATACTTATCAGCTGCTGAAATTTGGGAGAAGCTGGAACAGTGGTATTTGGAGAATGGAACCCTAGTTTACGAAGAAACCAGTAATGGTAAAAAGAAGGCAATTTGGGCTGATCAACCAAGAATGGGTGATTACAATATCAAAGCGGTGAATCAAGTCTTAGCTCGATTTAAGCAGATGTTTCCCAAGACTAAGCTTGGTGTTGCTACACATTCAACTGGGAAAAGAAACGTTAGTGTACTATATGGAATTACATTTGATTTAGACAAATCTATTTTCAATAAGAGAGGATCTATAGCAACAATCGTATCTAGTACATCAATTCCACCACAATTGCCAGACCAACAAACCCCAATAAATCAAGATTCCCACACTACCCATATCAATCTTCCAAATTCAGAGGAAACTCAAAAAAGCGAATTTTCAGCCACCGCATCTAATAACTTAATTCTCAAAGATGATGAATTCGTGTGTGATAACGATTCTACAAGCATTACAGAGATGTCAATGGATGTGCTAGATAGTCCGATTGATATCAATCCTAATTTATTGACAGAACGTTCTGAGAATGTAGAACGTTTATGGAAAATAAAGGTAGAAGGGGTAATTGCGAATATTAGAGAATTAATTGCTTTGAACGCTGATTGGGGTAAATTCCAACAATATTTTGCTCCCATTGATGAAAAGCTTAAAAAAGAAGCTTTTCAGCATCTGTTATCCCATGAGTTGCAAATACTCATAACTTTACAGCCAATAGATGAGGAGCAAAGGAAAGCTAAGGAATTTATTGATTCACTCAAGTCTGGTCAAAATGTTGATTTGAAGCTGAATCAAGCGATCGCCAGTCTCAACCAGGAAGAAAAAGACAACTTGTTTAAGTACCTTCCTCGCGAATACCGTAACTTATTGAGACCTGATTAATCGTTAGTAATAAATTATCTGTCTTTATCTGTACTAGATGCTCAATATTATTTAGTACAGATAGGATGGGTGATTACATATCAAATCATTCTTTTGCACAACCCACCCCTTAAAGGGGATTTTTAGTGCCAAGATTTTTGTGATAGTAACTCAATTTAGCCAAAAACTGAATGCAATTGCACTACAAAAAAACTACATTCATTTTTGGTGCTTTTATTATCAATAAGGAAAAAATATTTGCAATAAGGGTGGCTGTAATGGCATTTCCACACCAATCGCCACACCAATTAACCTTTATAAATCAAGGCTTCCACACCACCCACACCAATTTTTCAAATTCCTGGGAGAAATCAGAAAAAATGAATTTTCGCTGGCGGGAGGTGATAA
>Ga0116228_10002671_pt1 | contig 15460 bp, 9 predicted proteins | sample S1TSphfallax_2_FD_89694 | JGI IMG/M metagenome (GOLD analysis project Ga0116228, IMG submission 89694) | Host-associated microbial communities from peat moss isolated from Minnesota, USA - S1T2_Fc - Sphagnum fallax MG | ecosystem: Host-associated > Plants > Peat moss > Unclassified | place: USA...
GATGCCACGTACGTGGCGCCCTGAAAATTCAGATTGCGTTTTGAGGCCTCAGGCCTACCTCCACTAACTAAATATCAATCAGAAACTTGACACATGAGTGCAATAGACAAAATACATGTGACTATTAAATGAACATTGGGTGATATTGCAATTATAGGTCCCTAGTTACATTAACACATGGCATCACAAAAGAAATAAAAAACCCAAATATGAATTGTTGTGACCAATATTATCATAACACATGGCAACAACAACTAGTCCCCATTGCATAACTAATAGTGAATGTTTGCATTTCCTAGTGAAGAAATATCATAGAACACAATACATGCAACTAATAGATGAACGTTGCAGTTATAAGTCTCTAGTTATTCAATGATAAACTCATAGATGGCATCATAGATATTATAAATGAAAATGTAAGCTAAGTAGCCTTTAGGTAAGCCTTTTGGTAACCTAAACAATCCTTAGGTAACTTAATTTAAATAACCCCTAAGTAAATGCTTAGATAGTTTGGGTAATTAAGTTGAGTAGGTCATTTAGGTAGTTCAAAAAGATTTTTTTTATTAAAATGTGATTACTTTTTATGTTACATAAAAAAGTTGGTGCAATGGTAAAAACTTTGCCTTTCAATGTGGAGGTGAAAAGTTCAAATCTTTGTTCTTGCAACTTATCTACCCTAGATTAAGTTAGGTAATTGACATGGTTAATCTTGGTTAAGATGTGTAGGCTATGCCACCTAGGCTCCTACTTAGATTATATTTAAAACCTAGGCAACTTAGACTAGGTGGTTTAACCTACCTAGCTTAAGTAACATAGGTTAATCTAGTTAACTTAACTAGCTTAGGTTTTAACGTGTAATCATATATGCCATGTTTTGGTGTAATGAATTAACCTAAACATTTACATACTTATTAGCTTTTAACATGTAATAAAATATTGACACTTGTGGATTTTACACCTAGTTCATTTTTGGTTATGTGTGAATCATAGTTGAACATTTGTGGATTTTTTTTGACACATGTCACTTTTACAAAAAAACATAATATATAACACGTAGTCACATAAATGATTAGGTTGACATGACATCCACATCATTTTACACATCACACCTTGGAAAATTTATGACATGAAAATTTAATATTATCACAAAATAAAAAAGGCTAATTAATAATACGATTGGCCTTTGTAACTAGATGCCACGTCATTGTCCTTTGCAACTAAGTGGATGAAATAACATGAGTTTTACAACTCATAAGTTGTTACTTGCATTTGTCTTTTGCAATTAATATTCAATTACGAATGAAAATTGCAAAACTCAAAATGTGTTGTAGTGCATACCTTATGAATATAATTTTGATTGATTTAAATTCTAGTATACAATACATGCACATAAGCTAAACTACTTAATTTTTAAAGATGATTCACATTTAGTTGATATATTAATTAATATATTTCTTAAAGAGAAATGCCATTTTTTCCTCATTGGACATCAATTTAACAAATAGGTCCTAGCATGTTCCTTGCTTCATGTGATAAATAATTTGGCACACCACTCTTTAAACACATGTTATGATCCTTTCCTAAAATTGAGAAATTCTTTGATTCATAAACACCATTTTGACCTAATGATTTAGTGTGTGTTAACTGACATTCAATTACATTTCTTTCAAAGTATAGATTAGATTTTCTTAAAAAAACATTTCACCCCCACAATCAATGTTAAGCATTTTGATTTTTTTTTCTTGCTTCATTTTCAAATAATTCTTTTCAAAACTACTTAAATTTGTTAAATGTTTCAATTTTTTAATTTATTGATATATATCGAAGTTTATTTTCAAAAAATCATAAATACATGTCAAAAAGTATCAATGATTATTGAACAACTTCATTGGCAATGGATTGCAAACATTTATGTAAATAAACTCCAAAACATTTTTTAATGTTAAATTTGCTTGCTTGGAAAAACTCCTTTGGGTGAAAATCTTTTAATGTGTACCATTCAAGACAAAAATGACCTAGTCCTTAATGAAGTTATTTTCCCCCTATATTCTGATTTTTCGATATTAATGAATCAAAAAGTGTCAAATATTTAACAATACAATATATTATACCACCACAATGTTAGATTCCATCAATATCATCCATATTGTGTCTTGTGTATAATAAAATAGGATTAGATTAGGGAGTACATAAAAGGTTGAGGTTGTGATAATACTTTATTACACTTTAAAGAATTTGAACCCCTTCAAGCTTGTTTTATTATTAAATAATTGTTGCAAACTTCACAATACGAACTAGTTTTAGAAATCCTAAGGTTCATCCATTAGAGAAGTACTCATGTAAGGTACGATAATTTAGGTGCTTAAATTTTGGTGCCACATGCATGAATCACCTTTTTTTCCACAACATTTATTAAGACACATACTAATTTCCTAGAATTTCTTTCTTTTTGCATGTTTATTATGTAAAGAGTACTCCTTTTTTGTGTGGGTTGCATTCCTTACAATCTTCCTTAGACTTTCTTCTGACAAGATCCAACATTTTTTTCTTATGAACACCAAAATGTAGCTTTCATCTAAAGATTGTCCCAATGGCAGTACATTCTTAACTAAATTTGGCACATGAAGAACAATGGTCTTTGTTTATTTGTCCAATAGATGCAATGATGAAAGGTCCTTGCCTTTTATAATATGGTCCTCTCCATCAATAACTTTGGTTGTGGCCTTGTTGTCAACCTCAATGAATGAACCTATTTTTTATTTTATTTTTTATCATTTCAAATTTTGCCTTATTGCTTACCTCAATGAATGAACCTAGTTTTCTTCTATCACATGACATGGTTAATAACACTTGAATCAAGATATTAGTTTAATTATTATTTATTTTCATGGTAATTAAGGACATTTCAAAGACCTTTGCAATTGAATATACATGTACAATCCTTTGTAGTTAATAGTGGAATCTCTTCTATTGTCATTTACATTATTCATTTTTTTTTTTCTTAGAGATTTTTCCTTTTTCCTTTTGGTTTCATGTTTCAATATCAAACTTTTTGTGCAAAATGACCTTCATTGTCAGAAACATAACATCAGCCATGTTGTGGCTTCTTGTTATTTGAATAATGTGTTGTTTATAAGATTGGTCACACTTTAACTTGGAACTAAAGTTCTATTTTTTAATTCTTCAAATCGAAATGTTTTCTTCATCTAGATAGCATGTTTGATTACATTTATGTTATTTTTTGTGTAATAACTTGTCAACAAGTCTTTCATATGGTGGCAAAGTATCACTAGGTGTGATTGATAAGATCAAAATTCATAACTTGAAGGTAGGACATTGAACGATGCATGGACCAATATATTATCAATCAAAATTTCTCCCACAATAACCAAGTCAGTCCTGATATCCTTGATCTCTTTAATGAAGTTGGTCATGGATGATCCCTCATACATGACGCACTCCTAACTCCTTTAGGGGCTCAAATGTGAGTCCCAAACAGAAAACAACGGAAAAAGGAGGAGTCGGGGCGCACTCCTTAGTTCACAGCATTTTGAGGGGTAGAGGGGTGTGCCGGAGCTCCGGGATGAGACTAAGAAAAGTTGACAAACTTCACTCACTCACATGGGCCTGCACAAAACCCACACAAGGTGGTTAATGCGTAGTTGGAGCACTTTTGGTGCTAAGACGAGCCACAGGCAACACGGACACACAAAACTCACCACAGCCCGGACTTGGGGGAAGCCACCACTTTCCCCCTTATAGTATACTCTGCACCTCTCCACGGGGCCCACATCCAAATGTCCTTTTTATCCAGGGACTCCCAAGTGGGAGTCCCGAAATCGCCCAAGTTGGGACTCTCGCGACTTTGAAGCCCCATAACTTTGCGAGCAGACCTCAGATCGAGATTCGGTTTGAAGCAAAGTTGTAGCCCTCATCGAGAGTTTTCCAACGGTATGTCGCACGCTGTCTACAGACGAGTAAATCGGGTCGATTCTTGACTTTTCTGGTCGGGAGTTAAACTGGCAATTTGACTCCTGGCCCTTCTTTTGGCCATAACTTGTGTTTCAGATGTCCAAATGAGCAATGCGAGCCCATTTTAAACATCTACGTTCTAAGAGCTTTCCAATTATATAAAGAACGCTACAAGCCATTGATTTTTGACCCCTGAAATCGCTATTTGAAGTTTTTGGACACTTTCCTACACTCCCAAGAGTATGTGATGTGACTCCCGGGCTTTCTCTTGGCCCACCCCCTTGTGACCCCTTGGCCTTGGTCGCGAGCCCAAAGCTAGGGTTGCGACAATACACTTCCATCTTCTAGAGTTTTGAATACAAATTTAGCTTCCTCATGGCATTTTGCATTTCAAACATGTGCCATCCAATGTTGGGAAACTCAAAGGTCCTTTTTCCATGAAGAAGATCATCATTCATTGATAGAATAAACACCTTGTTCACCTTCAATCTCATGGTGGTGAATTGTGATTGTCTCACTATTAACCCTTTCGTCATTGTAGGCCATTGGGTTGGATTTAATGAATTATACACAAGCTAATTAAATCAACTAATTAAATTATAATAAATGAACAATGGTACCCAACATTGGCTACTTGGTGACTAGTTGAATCCTTTAGAAGAATGTGATTGTTTGGATGAAACTTCTAGTTGTAATGCGATTTTTTTCTAGATTTACATTCTTGACCTTTGAGCTTTACAAATACATATTTCATTTGGGAGTGCAAAATGAATTATTTTGAAAAACAACAATGGAACCCATAATAGATTTGAATCAATATCAAAGGTGTAAGTCAAACAATGTCCCTTTAAAACATATGTGGTTTTCCCTATGATGTTATGCCTTGGATCATGGCACATGACACATGTGTGAGGTAAACTTTATCCTTCATTTCAATGCAAAGTATATGTGCATGCAATGAAGGTCTTGTTTAAGATCACTTTTGCTTGTAACTATTGATGAGTTATAATGCAAATGAACTAAGAAGGCCTTTGGGTCTTGATGTAATTGAAACACATCATTGAGAAATATTTAAATAGTAAGGTGAATGGGTTATTACAAGGGTAGGAAAGGTCCCATGAACTTCAAAGATATGAGACTTTGGTACCACTTTATACTACCAAATTAAATTAACCTAGTAAGTTCAACCTAACTACATTTGATGCAATCAAATAATGGAGGAAAAAAAGATCTACTTAGACTATCTATTATAGATAAAGATGACTAGCTAGTAACTAGCAATTTAGAAGACAATTAGAATAGATTTTTGAGAAAAACATAAAAAGCCTAGTTGAAACTCCAATCCAACCACAAGAGGGGTCTAAGGAAGGCAACAAAATCATGGAGGATGTGGACTTGAAGGCATTTGCTTGCTTAATTCTTGCAATATCAAATGCACCACAATGACCCAACGTTTCAATAACTATTGAACTTATTAGGATACTAAAAACATGGAGGGGAAAACATTACAACAACTAATAATTAGGACAAAGACATGGAGCTAGATTGGAACCATTTTGTGTTAAAAAATCTCATAATTACATAGACAATAAAACATTGACAAGCAAATCTATTTGGCCAAAAATCTTCCTTAGGTAAGGACCTAGGGGATACAAATGATTGTTGGGCTGGAGTGACCTAGCCCCCATGACTGCACCAGTTTCATTTGGGATGAACTCAAGTTCATCCCAATTATTGGATATGCTGCATGCATTGAGGTTGGGTCAAAAAAAAAATCCCTGGTTTACTCAAGGCTACCCATAAAAAAATCTATTTGATTGCCCAAGCATTTCCAATCCCAACTACTTACCTTCGCCCCACCAAAAACCCTAAACCTCACTATCACTCAAGAACTGAAGCAATGTTGTAGAAGATGGTGCTATAGAAGCAATGTTGACCTGTTGTTGCAGAAGACAATGTTGCAAAGGCAATGTTGAAGCAATTCTACAGAAGATGATGCTATAGAAGCAGTGTTAAAGCAGTGTTGCAGAAGATGTTGTTGAAGTGGTGTTGTAGAAAATGCTCCTCTAAAAGATAACTAGTGCATCTGTGGCAAATAAATGTACATCAAACTTTTTTTTCTTTGATTCTTTTTCACTTTTGTTCATTTTTTTTTCAGGTGTAAAAGATGATGACGAACCAGGAGCCTTGTCTTCATTTGTTTGTTTTTTTTTCTCAGATGTAGCAAATGACAACGAGCCTCTTTGGCTCGTCGTCATTTGTTTTTTTTTCATGTGTAGTAGATGATTGCAAGCCTTCTTGGCTCGTCGTCATTTCTTTGTTTTTTTTCTCAAGTTTAGCAAATGATGGCAAACCTCCTTGGCTTGTCGTCATCTCTTTGTTTTTTTTTCAAGTGTAGCAAATGATAATGAGTCGAAAGGCTCCCGGCTCGTTGTCATCTCTTGGGTTTTTTTTCAAGTGTGAGCTCACTAGTTGCATCACCACTTGATGCATCATTATTGTACCTTCTTGTACATGGGGATGTCACCACCCCTTGACAAATGCAAAATAAAGAGGAAAGGGGCAATGAAGTATATAACATTTGGACAAGCTCTTGACCAAAAGGAACCACACTAGTGATGTTGGCTGGAGTTTCTTGTGTGTGTTGGAAACTCATTTTATTCAATTTGTAAATGGGCATAATACAAATGACGGAAAACCTCCCTAGCTCATCGTCATTTTTTTGTTTTTTTCTCAGGTGTAGTAGATGACAACAAGCCAGGAGGCTTGTCATCATTTTTTAGTTTTTTTCTCATGTGCAGGTGCAAAAGACAATGAAAAGTTAGGAGGCTCCCGATTCGTTATCATTTCTTAGGTTTTTTCTCAAGTGTGAGCTCATTGGTTGCATCACCACATGATGCATCAATACTATACCTTCCTATACACGGGGATGTCACCACCCCTTACAAATGCAAAGGTAAGGAAGAAAGGGGTAGTGAAGTATATAACATTAAGATAGGTTCTTGGCCAAAAGGAACCACACCAGTGATGGTTAGAGTTTCTTATGTGTGTTGGAAATTCGTTTTATTCAATTTGTAAATGGACACAATACAGTTGACAATTTCTCAAATATTCAAAAGGTGCCCAAGATACATGTAGGTTTGCCATGATTCAAACAAATAGGCAAACATCATTATTTTATTATGTAAATTAACTTTGAATTACTTGATAAACATATTTTATTTCTTTCATTTTAAAAACAACATACATATTTCACCAAAATCCCTCACAAACCAATAAGAAAAGAAACATGGTTCATGTGCATTGAATGCCACAATGTTTTGCAAATTTCCAAACATAGTTTCCAAATTTCAAGGTATTTTTTAAGTGCATCATTGAGTCATTAAGTGTTGTAGTATTAGGCTTTTTGAAAACCAAATTGATAATTGTTGGATATTTCAATGAAGAAATTTTATGTCAAACCATTGTTGGCACTTCTCCTTTGTACTCATGAACAATATATGGAATTTTTTTTAATGGGCATAAAACAATTTCCTTCAAAAAAACCTTCCACATCCTTGAACTGCCTTCTTTCCTTGTGTTGTAATCAAAATGTGTGTTGTTAGGAATGTCAATGTAGTTGCATAGTTAAGTCTTAATTAGGTTAATGTTAAATTGGTTTAACATAATTAATTGTGTTTTAGCTTGAAAGTAGTTCGTGCAAATGGGGTTCAAGCTATTTCATGTTTGAGATATAATCCCAAGTCATGTGCTTTCAAATCAATTGTAATGATTTTATATTCTAAAAGTTTGGAGTTGATGCAACATTTAAGGGGATTTTATGTTATGGGGACAATGATAGTTGTAGGCATTCATATGGTAGTGTACAATAATGGCATCCTCATAACTTCCATGATTTGAAAACCTTTTGTTAATGTGCATTGTGTTTTATCTTCATAGTTACTAGACTATGTAGATGCTTGTGCATGATTAACTACACATTAATATTTTTGACATTTTATTGTTCAACATATAAAATAGTTAATTTAGATTTTTGTGTTAAAATTATAATGGAGTTCACTACTAAAAGACACAATGCCTATAACATATACAAAACTTTTTTATGATGGCAACTTTCACTAGCATCCGAGGTTACGTAAGTGCAATGTGTGCCATTGTGTTTTAACTCAACATTTTCATATTGGTGGCACATTGAAGAAGATCATGCAAGATGTATCAATTGATTTTTTCCCTTAAGGTTATAATGAATCTACTTGCACTTAACAAAGTGCCACATTCATCAATATTCATCTTCAAGCACAAATGCTTAAAATAATATAATCTTTAATGCATAAATCTAATTGTATTTGGAAGTGGTGGTTTAGTTATTCAAATTTGATAATTGTCAAATGAATTGCACCAAACATGCCCTTCTTGGCCATGGATTAACTCCATGTTGAATGGGATGGAAACCATACTAAAATATTAATGGCCATGCATGATATGTTTTTGTTTACTTAACTAGGTGTGCAATGTTTGTTTTTTTTGTACAACACAATTTTTATACCATACATTCCATTGTAGATACATCCATATATTTTAGCCATGCATGTACAATATGAGTAAAACATTCCAAATGAAACAAACACCATGAAAATCTAGAATGAACTAGTAAACAACAAAATTATCCTTAAAATCACACATGATTTGGCCCCTTTTTTACCCTTAGCCTTTTCAAAAACTCAAATGTTGTCATCAGCAAAAGGAATTTTTAAAATTAAATTTTTTCATAAAATATTGAAAATTTTCATTTCTTACATGTGATTTTTCAAAAAACTTATTTGAGTTATAATAATAGTAGCAAAATCAAGATGAAATTACTTTTATCCCCAATTTTATTATAAAAGTAATTTCACACCCATTCAAAGTTATTGCACTTTTGTAAATAATATTCTTAATTTTGTCTTGCATTACCATAGTACATGCATGGTTTCAATATCATTATTTTTTTTTCATTTTTTTCATTTTGAAACTTTATTTACTACTTGTGCCATTTTAAAAAATAACTACTATAAAATTAATAATATGCAAGTTTTTGATTGTTGGGTTTGAATTATAAACCTTAAATTTTCAAAAGCTTAGGACTAAAAAAGTCTACACACATTACATTATCCCATGAACATAACAAGAATGTGTTTATTGTTTTTTATAACCATTACCTTTTGAAAATTTGAAAATTTAAAAACCTAGTGCCAAAGTTAATATTTAAAATCTAATTAATTATTTGGCAGTTTGTTGTTGAATCCAATCAGGGAGTATTGTATACCCAAACTACATATTGCATGTAGTGTTGTGTGTGTTTTTTTTTAAACCCAAAAAAACCACCTTTAATGACAACATTGAAATTGAATTGGAATTTTCCAATTACATTCAAAACGATCCTTTTGCAAGTTCACTTGCCTTTTCCTACTTGTTTCATGCACATATTTTTGCTTGGGTCAAAGATGGTCCTTTGTATGAATTCACTTTATCTTGTGGTTTTTTTTATAATATCTTCAAAGAATGGTTTAAGTGTACTCAATCAACTTCCAACCTAGTGGGGGGAAAATACCCAAAAGAAGGGGCTTATAATTCACCTCATCCCACATCTTAAGAATGATTTCACCTATGGGTCTTAAGTCCTAAGTCTTGATTCTCAACCTACTCTATGATGGAGCATTCCCAAACTAAGGGCCTATGTGAAGCATAACCAAACTTAGTACCACATATTGGGAATGCTTTCACCCAAGAGAAGTTTTATCTTAATGCAAAGCATGAAGCAAACATGAGTGAAAAAAGACCATATAATTCATAATTGGTGTTGGCTAGATATTGATAAATGACCTAAATATCAATTTAATTTTGGGTACATGGGTATTAGATAACCTATTTGCCAATTTTATTTACACAACATCCCTCGTACAAAGTTTGTTTGTCTAGGTATTAGTACTTATGATACCTTTGAATACTCAATTGGTAAGGTATCATTTAAAGAAAAATCAATACCATATATAGACGTGTATGTGAACCTTTTTTATTCACCTAGGTTGGTTATTTTTTAATCATCCTAATTTATTCATGTTCAACCTTTTTTCATCCAATTTTTTTCATCCATTTAGGTATTCATTCATTTCCCTAAACCTAAAATGTAAACCTAAGGTCATTTTATGTCTCCATTGCCTTTTGCTTTGGTTTTCAACAACATAGCCCCCTTTTTTTTTTGTTAGAACTAAAACTTGGACCTTAGGATGGATTCCTGCAAGCTCCACCTAGATTCAATAACTATTTATAATTGTTAAATACAATTTTGTGTTTTCTTTTCAATGCTATTGTGAGTATCTATTGATTTTGCAACAAATTGATCAAAGCTGGAATTGAAGAGTTACATTAGGAATGTGCAGTTTAACTTTCAATGCATTCTTCTTTCAACTTTTCAAAAGAGTTTTAAAACAAAGCTTGAAATTGAAGGATTTTAAGTTTTTGTTTTAAGTTCAACATGACTTTATGAAGTTCATTGTCCCATGATTTTCATAGTTTACTATTTAATTGCAAGTTAAAGTTTATTTATTTTTCACGAACCTCCACCAATTTATTTTTTAACACACTTGGAGTTGAAAGGCCAACATTCAAAACCTTATTGTTGCTCTGACAACTAATATTTGTGCTTGGAAGTTCAAAAACCTTATTTTACATTAAGGTTTCAAATCTTGATTCTTTGGTGAAAGTTTTCAAACCAAATTACTATAACATCCTTACTAAATCATATTGCATCCAAAACCATAAGAACTTGTTCTATTTGTAATTTTTGCTTATAATCAATAACAAGCTCCTAGTCAATTTTGGAGTTCATTATTTTTTCCCACAAAGTTAGAAACAAATGGCAAAGATAGAAACATTCAACTTGAATGAGAACTTGCAACAACATCATGATTATGTTGTTGATTTGAAAATGGGGAACTTAGTTGAAGCAAGGGCCAACAATTGGCTCAATTTCAACTTCACTTGAGTGGATTAACACAAGATGTTTGTAAGAGCCTTAAAACCCTAAACAACTTGGATGCAAAAGTAAAAATTGCATGGGAGGTATTAAAAGTTCAATTAACCCTAATCTCCCATATTTATAGTTTTGGCAATACCACCAAGAAATGGGAAGGTATGATTTCATACAATCAATAACATGGGACTACTACTATGAAGAAACGTATTTCAACTGAACATCTAACTACTTGGTAGAGGTGGAAGACTATCAATTTAACATTTGCTACAAAGAAGCAATATAATGTATAGTGGGAAAAATCCAAGAAGAGGTTTGTTGTTTGTTATGGGACCATTATAGATCATTTTGGGTTAGCAAATCCTTACAATAAAGATGATGCACAACAATTGAGATTCAAGGACTTGTTATTTGTTCCTAAAGCCTACATGCCCATTTCTATTATGGAAAGTTAATGGTTAAAATGCTTGGTATTAATGCTCAAAAAATCATTAGGTTGTCTTTCCAAACTAAATACAAATGGTTCAATCTACCATCCTTTCATTAATTTCAAGAACCATGGAACAATATATGACTCAATTCTAAATTCCAATGTTATGACAATAACATCTTTTGACTTGTGGATATTTAGATTTGCACACAATACATTTGCCCTTGTGACTCATTTATAAATTCACAATGGATACTTTGCCATGTGATAGTGGGACTTTTTGAAGCCATTAATACAATTAGAATTACAATGACAATGCAAGTTGGGGATCTCTTGTCTTCTTATAATTTGTTAGAGAAAATAATTGTCTACATGAAGGATGAGGCTATGGCAATATGTCCACCCTTGCATGAACTTTTACTTATGTTGTCAGTTATATTCCTTTGGAACTTTCAATTTTTGGACATGGTTCATGTTTTGGCCTTACTTTTAGCAGAGCATGCCAATATGTTTGCAATGATGCTAATGTTTTTATTGGCTGTCGTGAGGTTAGTTTAAAGACCACACAATCCACGTTACAAAAACAATCACATGGACTAAGAAGTCTAACAAAAAAACACAATGAATGGTAAAGGGCATGTGTTGATGATGGGATCTCCCATTGAAAACACCATGAAGACCAGGTTTGCTAGTAATGTGAATTTGTTCTATGAAACCTTGGAATATCAAGATGCCATAAATTTGGTGTTATGGGATGTAGGAAAGTTAGGAGTTATAAGGTCGTGTGTTAGATGCACACACCTAGGCAATTTGCAAGATGGTTGTTAAAACCATGCTTGTTATTTTGAAACAACATGTCCTTGATTAAACCTAAGGATATTAGCTACTTTCTGATGCTCTAAATGTGGCACTTTCAATAAGTGTGTATGTGGAGAATGAAATGGAACAATAAGAAATTACCTCCATCAATTTTGTGAAGGGGGATTTTGAATTTGAATTTGGTGCTTTGTGCATTTGTATGCAGATGACATAAATCAATGCAATCCTTGCACCATTTGGCATATGCATCTACCTACAATGCTATCAAGGCCCACAACATGCTTATGTTGATCTTGGCAATTCAATTCCTTGAATTTTTTAAAAACATTTGTTGGAAGTGCCAAAACTATATAGATGGTGATAGAATATGGCAACAAGAGTTTGATGCCATTGTTGGCAATTGATTTTTTGTTTTTAAATCCTAACATTGATGGTGGTATTGAACTAATAATAAATGATGATGATAATTCCATTCTTGAGGTAGTGACATCAAATGAAACTACTTTGCAAGGGTTGGTGAAAAATGAATTGTCTTTATTCCACCATCTACCAATGAAGCCAGAAGATGTTGTATTGCCTTTGAATTGGTGGAAGATCCATGAAGCTTGATTTCCCAACATTTTTTTTGTGGCTCGATAGGTTTTTGGGATTCATGGTTCCCAAATTGAAGTTGAAAAAATCTTTAATGTTGTTGGAATGTTGACAAGCTTGTAATGCTATAGGTCAAGAGTCATAATGATAATGAATAATTGATCGGTTGATGCACAAACAAATTACCCATGAGAAGGGCAATTCATTATTGATTTCTTAGTGGAAGAAACGTGTATCATTGAGGAGAATGATATGATGTTGAATGCAACTAGATATTTCAATGTTGATCATGAGTTGGCTTGATGGATATGAAAGTTGATGAGCATTCTACTCAAATTTTTTTTGAGGAATTTGTTTGCTTTGATTAAGATTCTACTTGTGTCAACTTTAGTGGCTATATGTAATGGTCAACTCAACTATTTATTTTTTAATATGCATAAGAGTATGTCCTTTTTCAATTTTCAATTCAAAGTTTTAGTAAAATGTGATATATAATTGTAGCAATAGGATAAAATTGTGAAAGCTTTGATGTCTAATCCAACATCCAACCCATCTAGTTGAGGAATAAACAATCATATTGTATATTTGTTTCTCCTAATCAATGAACAATGTATGTAATTGTCAATGTGTGAATGACCACAAGGCTTGGTTATGCTTCCATGAGAAATTGGTTATTACTTAATCATCATAAAAGTGGCTTAATGAGACTAGAAAACTTTGATCTTCAAAAAAATAAAAATAAAAAATAGTTTGATAATCGGCCTAGACCTAGAGCTTGCCCAATTTTCAACAAGATCTTGAAAACCCGACCCTTATGCATACCAATTGGTTCTTATGCAATTTTTAAATTTTATTGATACCCTTATTAACTAGTTACCCTAACAAGGTGATATGAGGCAAGTCTCATAAAATTAAAAAAAAGTGCTAATATGTGGCCTGGTGGATATTGAAAAAATCAACATCCGGCCAAGACTGGTAATAACGATGGATGCCTAAATCACGAGGAACCTTAGGTCTCATCCTAAGTTGCACCTAAAGCACGTTAGAAAGCCTAAGGGAACCCTCTAATAATCATAAGGTACCTAAATTAAGGCTCTTTGTTTTTCTTTTTCTTTTTTGTCTTTTATTTGAAGCACAACAGCAGACCCTACCCGACAAGCCGATGGCACCCCCACGTCAAGCTGAGTGGTAGAGGGCCAGCAGCGCTCTCACCTGCACGTCAGTGGGTTTGTTTGAACCCAGAACCTTTTCTTGAGGTCCCAGGGCCCCAGACAGGGGCTGTACCACAAAGCCATCACCCCTCGGACAAGCATAAGGTACCTAAGTTAAGGCCGTTCTTGGGGGGACGTGCGAGAAGGCGGAAAACAGGACTTGTGTTTGGTGTTTGCCGCATGGGCGTCGCTCTCATTCGCTCTTGTACGTGAGAGTGCATGACGCTCGTCGTGCGGCATCATCGTCGTCGTCGGCTGTTGATAGCCAAAATAGTTGACAGCGCCTGACGACTTCCAACAAAAATCTTTTTTTCAATGAGAGAAGTTATGGGCGCAAGACAATCATGATGAACCAGCACAAGTACATCAATTCTCACTCACCACCACCACCACCACCACCACCACCAACAACAACAACAACAACAACTGTAGCAGCGTCAGCAGCAGCCGTAGCTATGGAACTCTCTCGTCTGGCTTTTGTCGCCACCCCAGATGCTTGAATGCAAGCTTCTCTTTTTTGCATTTCTCTTAACTTCAGTATCTGAAAGTTTCATGGCGATGAGTGTGAATGTGCTACTACTCCAGTGTTAATTTGTCGGCCCCCCCGTCCCCCACCGGATCCAAGCTTTTTTGTTTTGTTTTCAGTATCTGAAAGTAGTTTGATTGTCATCGTAGCTGCTCTGGTAAAGATAAGTGGCGCGTACTCTAGATTTGCGAATTTGTCGCCGGCCCGCATGCTTGAATCCAAGCTTCTTTTTCTTTTGTCTCCTCGGGATCTGACATTTTCATTGCAATCGCTAAGAAGTCTGTAGTTTGATAGCGATGAGTACCGTGAGTGTTTTGGATACCAATTGTGCAGAATGCTCAATTCCTCCTCACACTTTTCTTTTGCAATCGGAGACATTGTGAATCCTGTTTTTTCTAATATCTCTATGATCTCTCAAGAAGCCAAAATAATCAAAAGAAATTTGGCCGCACAAGATTGACTCTCTTCCTTAGTTTGGACTCATGATCTTCAGCTTGACTCTTCGAGTGCTTTGAGATGCACCAGGGGTTTGAACTGGCTCTAGAAAAGCTGATCACTTGTGCAATCTGTAAAGTGTACTCATCTTACTGTTTTAGGAATCCAAAGACAGATTTGCAACAGCTCTATAGAAACAGTTCCTTTGGCGTCACTGAAGAGACTCAAAGTGTGAAGTGCATTTTGCAACCCTGCTGTAACACCCATCTTCTACAATCAGAATCAAGGCCGCCACATATCCTCCTTGCACAAATGATTAGGTTTGCCGTTGGAGATCAATGAAGCGTTTGCTGCGACAAGATTTCAGAACTGAATTTCATGTTTGGAGAACATTTTGGTGGTCGCACGAAGACCAGACCAGACTACGGTGTTGTCGTTATTGTTCAAGACATTGTTGTTGTTAA
>Ga0116228_10002672_pt1 | contig 15454 bp, 7 predicted proteins | sample S1TSphfallax_2_FD_89694 | JGI IMG/M metagenome (GOLD analysis project Ga0116228, IMG submission 89694) | Host-associated microbial communities from peat moss isolated from Minnesota, USA - S1T2_Fc - Sphagnum fallax MG | ecosystem: Host-associated > Plants > Peat moss > Unclassified | place: USA...
TGTGGATGGAAAATGATGCTAATCTTTAACTTGGTCCCTGCTTTCTACATTAACAATGCCCAAAATTCTGACATGAATTTCACATCACAGTCATTTACTATGACCTCTAGCATACCTTTATGTTAAACCCACATGTTGAAAAATAACTTCACCATCCCTGCCACAATGGCATTTATTTGGGTCAGTGCAAACTTAATCAATTTTGAAAACCTATCTACCACCACAAAGTTGGCACCCATCCCCTCCCATTCCAAGAGACCTGTCATAAAATCCATTGAAACATTTTCAAGTGAACTTGAGGGGATTGGGAGGGGCTTATACAACCCAAACTTTTTCTTGTGTATTGACTTAATACTTTGGCACTTTACGCACGTGTAGACATAATGTTCTATGTCTTCCCTCATTTCATGCCAATAGAAAGTCTTCCCCAACAACTCCCTTGTTGTTTTCTCACCACAATGTCACACCATGGGTGCATCATGCACTTCTTGCATAGCCTTCGTGCGCAACTTTCCTTTCAACATATAGACACGTGATTACTTTCATTTTAGCAATCCGTTTAGAAGGGTGATCCCTTTCACCTTTTTTTTTTTGGCATAAATCATTAAAATAATTTTATGCCAAATGATTTTCCACATACACTTTTTGTATTTTTCTCTCTATATCACTTTCTTTGACAAACATAGATCAAAGAATTTGAGTACTCTCCCAAAACATCTCCCTTTGGTATTCCTCTTTGCAACTTAACACATCTAGCACTACATTGTCCTTGCCAGGCTTATGGATCAACTCGATGTCCATAAGGGCCAAGGTATCGTGCCACCACAATTGCTTCGCCATGGCCTTGGCTGGGTCTCCAAATATTTTAAGGATACATTATTCGTAAAAACTTTGGTTTTATGAAAGCCCAAGTAGTGTTACCATGCCTTCAAACAATTCACTATTAAAAATAGTTTTTTTTCATGCGTTAGCCATCTCAACTAGGCCCTCACCAACTTTTTACTTTCAAAGGTGATTGGGTGTCCTTCTTGCATTACAACCCCACTTATTGCAAAACCACTCGCATGTATGTGAATGACTTTGCAAAATCTAAAAATCGTAGCATTGGTGCTGATGACAACTTCCCCTTCAATAAGTTGAACACATTTTGTTGTTCCTCCTTCCATTCAAAGGATCCCTCTTTCTTCCAAAGGTTGGTGAATGGTTTTACTAATGCAAAAAAATTATTTATGAACTTCCTATATAAATTGGCCAATCCAAGGAACAACCAAACCCTTTTTATCGAAACAAGGTTTTGCCATTCCATAATTGATTCAATTTTTCTTAGGTCAGACCTCACCCCTTCTTGGGACAACACATGTCCCAAAAAGTCCATTTCCAGACTTGCAAATTCACTTTTCGCTTGATTGGCATATAAATTGTTTTTTAAAAAACTTTTGTAACATAAACTATAAATGTGTTATGTGTTCCTTCACAAACTTGGAATACACCGAGATGTCATCTATGTAGATGATCACGAACTTGTCTAATTTCTCATGGAAGATTGAGTTCATCAAAGTTATGAAAATGGATGAGGTGCTACACAACCCAAAAGACATAACCATGAATTCGTAAGAACCATATCTTGTCTTCATGGCCGTCTTTTCCACATCCACATCTTCCACGCAAATTTGATAATAATCTAACTTAAAGTTGATGCAACTAAAATAAGAAACCCCATTTAGATGATCAAAAAGATTGTCAATTCGGGGCAAGGGGTAATATTCTTAATGGTGATTTTGTTGAAGGCATGGTAATCTATGCACATGCGTAATTTCTCATCCTTTATATCCACTAACAAAATGGGCAAACCATAAGGCAATTTGTTTAGCCTAATGTATCCTCATTTCATTAAGTCGTTTAATTGAGCCTTGAATGCTTGTAATTTTTATATATTAAGCCGGTAGGGTGATTTCGAAGGTGGTGCCGACCCAAACACCACTTCAATTTTATGGTCCACATTGCGAAAAGGAAGTAGATGTTTAAGGAGCTTGTCCATTAGATGTTGTTGTCATTATCATCCTCCTCATTTGTCCTAAAAAGTGATATGCTTCTATTGAAAATTAGAATCAAACATGGGTCCTAGAGCCCCTCTTTCCTTTTTTTCAAGTGCCCCTACTACAATTTTTTCTTCTTTATCCTTTTTTGCCCTTCTTTGCCTAACTTTTTCTCACCTCCTTTTACATGGCGCTAACTACTAAGCATGGAAAAACAACGACAATACTAATAGCCAAGTTGCCATTAACACTACCATCACCACTCACGTTCCAAAGACCCTATGGGCAACAAACCCTATCCTTCTTTTGAAGTTGTTTGAAACAAAGGTATTTTACAATAAATTCATTTGTTGTCAAAATTGAAAATTTGAAAAATCATGCATCGAACCAAAAGCCTAAAGTTACAATCAATTATTTAGCATTCATGTGTTGAATCCACCAAGGTGTTATGATAATATGAATCACAATATATTACCATATATTTCATATATTCAAGATTTTATTTTTTTTCTAGTTGGTTACACAAGTTGTCACTTATAACCGTTGCAATCCAAAGGACAAACCATGGATGTGTCGATGATGATGGGGGCATAATTTGTAGGCTAACACTTTTAAAGCAAGTTGTTCCCAAAATAAGTGCTCTTCAATTACACTTAAGGCGGGCCCCTATTTTGGGAACATAAAGCATTACCTTGCATAAAGAATTGATTGAATTTATTTTTTAAATGTTTTTGGGATAGTTACCAGGTATCATGGGGAAAAAAATTTAAGTGGTAAGGCATGTTTTTCGCTTTTCGAAATGCCTTACCACTCATAGAAGACAAATTCCACTTGATAATGTGCCCTCTATATGCCTTGAAAATTGTATCCCTATGCTTTACCTTTGAATATAAAGGCCAAGGGTTAAAAATATGACATAAATGTAGGATTTAGCTTATCATTTGCTAGTATAATAAATTTTGGTATCATGATTCAACACAAAAACCTATAGGCATTTATGACAATTATGAAAATTGGAATTAACGTTTTCAAAACACATTTTGCTAATAGTTTGACCTAATGCTATAAGGAACTAAGGTAACTACACCCTAAGTGGACAGTGCCCCTTTTTGATTGCTTATAATTATTGTGTTTAAAATTGCAACTAATTGAACTTTAATTAATCATATATTTAAATTGTTTGAAAATAGATTAATGTAGACCATTTATTTTCAATTTATGGGCCCATAAATGCCTTCATTAAGTCATCAAGTTTATCCACATGGAAGTGCAAAGCAAATATTTATGTTGCAATTTGGCAATTGTTTAATGGCAATTATAATTGAGTGAAACATTGTTCATAGTACGAATTTCTTGTAAAAATAAATCAACCTAGTATCACACATGGAATGTGAAGAGAATTGTCCATTTTGTAAACACAATAAACAAGTTTGTGTACACATGCACAAGTTTTATGTGACTATTGCAATAGAAAAAGATTTTTGTGAGCATGAATTACCTTGTGTGTAAGAATCAAAAGTTTAATTACAGATTTGGACGGAATGTTGTGTGATTAAAATAACAAATATTCAAATTGTAATTTAGGCAAGGAAAGAAAAAAACATGTTTTTTATATAGCTTGTGAGATGAGATTCAAAAACAAAACATATGGGTTAAATCTTTCATTTGCACCTTAATTTTAAATTGAAATGCAACTAAACCTTTTCCAAAAACCAACTATAATTAGTAATTTTTTGTCATATTATGTCCAAATGAACGATTCAAGTTTCATTCTAGAAGGTTTTTGAAAATCTAGACACCAAAAATTATTCTTAAAAAAAATTGAATTAAAAAAATTTGCATGTAAATCTTGCATTTCAATACATTTCAACAACAACATCTTGAAAACATTTTTAAAAAAATCATTATTATCTTTCTCATACTTTGTCCCGATGAAAGATTTTTTTAAAATACAAATTTATTTTCTATTACATTGTACATTTTAATTTTGAAATTTCATACAAATAATTCATAAATATGATATATCAACATATAATAATGTTATTCTCAAAACCATTCAATGTCACATGGTGCATTAGAAATTACAATACATTTAAATATAATATATTAAATACATACACATTATTTTTTATATTATATTAATTTATATATAATATATGAATATATTATCTATAAATGATCAAATATGATAAAAATATTGGATCAAAAACTTTATATTTGCATAAATAAATATTATGTTTTACATTTTTATCAAGTGAAGCCCATAATAAAATATTATTTAATTAAAAACTCTATATATAACATGTATCCATAATTTTATATGTTGAGTATTTATATCTTATAATATACATATGATATGTGATATATTATATATTATTATGTTAGAAAATACTGGATTTTTATTTTTATTTTGTGGTAAACATCTTTTAACATTTCATTATATAAAGAAAGAAAAAAATTAAAATTTGACTTATTTTTCAAAATTAAAATAAAATTATATTTAAATAATATAATTTGGATTTAAAATTGGTAATATATGTACATAGACTAACAATAAATTATATCATTAATTGATATGATCAATACTTTGAAATAAATTTATATTAAAATATTATACATTTCAATATTAAAATCATTTTCTAGATTATATTATTGTAAATAATATGTTAATTGATAATACAAGCTAGTAGAATAATAAATTGCTTATTATTATCATAAATTAATTAATATAATAAGAAAATAAATTAATGTTTACAAATTTTAATACAATTTTTTATAATGAAATACTCTTACTTAAATAAAATAAACTAGCTTAAATATTTTTAGTATTTACATTATATTTACATTATATAATTACAAATAATATTCTAGTTGATAATTTAAATTATTAAAAATAAATTATTAATATTCTTCGAATTTATCAATATTAATGATTAATTAAAATTTCAAATTTCAAAATAAACGTTCCATTTATTTATTTATTTAAAATTTTATTGTACTTTATTTGGTTTCAAAATAATGGAATATGTTAAGTAATCTTTAATTAATTAATATAATAAATTATATATATATAAGATTGGATTTTTGTTTTTTATTGTAATAAATGAAGACCCAAAATAAAGTATAGCAATCAAATTCAAATTTGTATGTAAAATAAAGTATTAAATTAGCTATAAATTGGTTGTAATCATCATCTTAATTATATAACATGTCACTAACATTGAAATTATCATTTTAATAGTACCAACAATTATTATAGTAAATTAATTTTACTACAAGTGAATGTGTAATTGAAATCTCGTTGAAATTGTAATGACATTAGGGCATGGTAAATTGGTTCACTTTTACAACCTGATAATGATTTAGGTTAGTGGATTGGGACTCATTATGTAGTAATGAAAGATGAATTGCATGTTAAAACAATGCAATATTCATCACAAATTTACTAAAAAATGATTTTATTTGTGTTTCGTTTTGGACATTTTTTGATATCTAAGCAAAAAAAATACTTAAAAAAGAAATATTATGTGGCAAATCTATGATCTTTTACAAGAAATTCACCAAATTTTCAATAAATTGTTTTTGGGGGCAAATGTCATCACATTTCCACTATGTAATTTTTAGTTTGGACAAAGTTTTTTTTCCAATTTTCTAACATTGGGACAATTTTTTGAAAAAATGTATGTAGTTAAGGCAATATTTTCTTGGGTTTCTCACTAGTGATATTATACCAAAATTTTGAAAAAAATAAAAATAAAAGTTGAGTTATATCTTTGTTATGTTTGATACCCCAAAACTCGTGAACGAAATGAGAATAATGTGCATATAGTGTTTTGGGAGTTTAAATGTTTATTCATCATGTCTTTGCTAAATAATTATTTAATCTTAAATATTCCATTTTGATAAATATAATTTTCCCAAATATTTCAAAAGATGTGTCATTTTCTTTCACAAAAACATTATTTTATAAAAAACTTATTTGAAATTTTGAACATGTTTAAAAATAATATAATTTTGGTCAAACTTGTTATTCAACTAGGGCATGTATTTAGGTAAGACACTTGGTGGCTACTAAATTTAGTGAATGCATGTGCATGGTTAATACATAACTAACCAACATGGTACTTACTTGAAAAATTGTACAATCACACGTGAAACAACTTTGTCAAATTATTTTGTACTTGAATTTGGTGGTTTTATGTTCGTGATGATTTTCTGTGGAAGACCCAATCCATTTCAATTTCTATGAAAATTCTTTCAACTAAAAACAATAGATTGGATCATTTGATAAGGAAATTAACCTAAATGCACCACCAAACCATACATGATTGAAAGATAAGTTGAATTTCAAGATATCTACTAAGACCCAAAAGTAGTTTATTAAAAAGGAATTTCATTCAACTTGCAATCTTATTTAAGAAACATAAATATGAATTAACAATCAACCATCAAAATGAACAAAACCCACACATCACAAAAGCCAATTTCACATCCTTTTGGTTACTTGTTTGGACACATTGACCTTGGATTACTTTAACAAATCTATGTGCAATCCATGGTATGATGGGGTTTTGTAATAGGTTCAAAATTTGGAAGTTACTTTCACAACTTCTAAGAACATTAAGTGTTGCACAACATTGAAAAGGATGTTTGCTTCATATAAAAAATTTGCCCACTTCTTGTCCAAATTTTGTTTTTTGGCTGAATTGTAACTTTAGTTTGCTCATTGCCATCATATTGACAACTGAAATGAAAGAACATTCTATCCTTGTGTAATAAATTGGCATTGTTGCAAAAAGTTAGAATGTGTTCACAAAAACAAGATATTTGATTAATAGAATTAGGGTATTTAACAATAAGATCAAATTCCACCTTCAAGGTTACGATTGAAATTTAACATTAATTGCAAATGTAATATGACAATTGAAATTTCAAACACATATAAAGATTTCACCCCTCCCTCCTAAGGTATATGACAATGGTTGCTTGTTAAACAACACAAGGCTCACACACCTCAAAAGAGAAAGCGAGTTGACTCAGTTGCAAGGTTTACTTTTGATTACCAAGGAGCAATAAATTTTGTTGCCAAATCAATGGTGGAGATCAATCCACCATCAATCAAATGATCGAAATCCAAATGTAAGGCAATCGAAAAATATTTGGTCACCACACAATTGGTGACAATAAACTTTTTATCATTGTAGGATTTACAATGAATTTTTTTTTATCACTGCAAGATTGGTCACAAAAAGCTTTTAGTCATCGCAACATTTGTGATGGAAAACTTTTGATCGCCATAGGATTGGCAACTAAAAATTTTTGACCACCATATTTAACGGGGGTAACATGAGTGCAAATAATTTTTTTCTTGTGTTAGTCTTCACATATGGAACTAATGCGATAAAATGAATGTTGACGTGATGCCTAACACAAAATGGTTGTGTCACGTTGGTTTTGATAACCTTGATTACCATTATTAATATTCTTTCTACAAATGGGCTACAAGTTTTGCCCAATTTCAACCTTGTCATTCAATTTTTTGAAGGAGTTACAAGCCAACTATCAAGGAATCATGATAAAAAAAATTGCATTTTGTAGGAGTTTTAGCATAGACCCCATGAAAATTTGGAAGATGCATATGCCAAAATGTGACAATTGATCAATGTGATGTAGGGGTCACAAAAGCCTAGGTAGTCTAATTTTGGTATAACATTTTGGACAAGGATTTAACGTCATATGTGCAGGATATCATGTTGAATCAACCAACACAATTGACCTTGGTATGATTATTCCCAAGTTTCTGAATGCATTGAATTCAACGTGGTTAAGGAGAAGGTTATAACCTTCAAGATCAACAATGATAACCTAAAGACATTCTTGGCATGCCCTTGAGCCTAACAAATGTTTATTCAACCAACCACATCCATACCATAAAAAATGCAAGGGGCCTGAATAGGAATCTAAGAATAGTTCCTCATCATAATTTTCATAATTAAATGGAAAGGGAAAATGTTGGATATGTGAACTTCATTGAAAGAAGGTTGCCTTAATCCTCCTTAAGCCATTACCACCCAACCTTAACCCCAATCGACCTTATTTTCACTACAAGGTTTATGGTCATGACGTAAACCATTACCAAATTCAAACAATTCAAGGAGCTATTTTGAAACATTAATCATCTATTGATTTGATGAATGCACTTGCATTTTTAAAGAATTAATAAAGTGAAAATAGAATCTTCAATAAGTCAATGATTTCACAAAAACTTTCAACTTCCTTTTCATTTACTTCAAGTCCATTGAATAGATCAAGCTCTTCCTTTCAATGGACACTTCTCCAAATTCACTATTATTTTTATATACCCTAAGCTTTGCAAGAGTAATCCTAGGCAAAAAATGCAGGGAAATCTCAAGGTTCTAACAAGGGCCAACAAAGGAAAGGTATGGCCAACAAGGGCCTTTGTCGTGACGTGTAGTGTTGTGATGTTCGGTGTCATAAAGGTGTAAATCCATAGTAAACTCTATTGAACAAAAAAGACTAAACCCAATCAAAGGTAGAAATTAATCAACCAAAAATATATGCACGCACATATATATACAATGCATAAGAGGAGGCTGAGATGAAATTCTCATGTATTATTAAATTGAATCGAAAAAAAGGAAAGAAAACGTAATGTATGTAAATGGTGGTCGTGTAATAACTACCATGAACATCTAAAAATCTAGTTTGATTATGGAGGAAACTCTTATTGATAAAGGAATTCTAGAAAAATTGACAAGAAAAAGGAAGAACTTGGCCTTTTTATACAATTGTCAACAAAGTTGAAACCTTAAACAAGCCATAACCCTAAACACCTAATAACGTACAATAACCTAAAAACGTACATTAACCCTAAAGGCATGATTGGCATGCCCATAATCGGTCGTCATGTATGAGGCCATGCATACAGGCATGACACTTCCACCAAGCCAACTCTAAACTAGTTGAACACCATGGAAGCATAGTTTGCACAATTAGAAGCTTTGGTGATGATATGGCATCCAACATGGTGGCATAGTTGCAATATAATGTGCATGTGTCAAGGTTGCTTCAAGATTAAAGAGACATTTCATTTCTTAGTTCAAGCCATGATATTTTGTGGGGCAAAAAATTTAGAGTCATTGGCTCCATATAATGACGTTGAATATTCCTAAAAATCATATTTCAAATGCAACTAGTGATGGAAATTTAGTTAGGGTTTCAATAGCAACATTGATACGAAGGCAAATGGCCACATGTTATAACCATGAGGCATTAATGAATGTACAATTGGATCCCCAACATGGGGAAGCTAATCTCCAAATTCATTTACCACAAAAATTTGTGTTAATTGGCAAAGGGGTCCAAACATGATTGGGATACCCAAGTCTTGGGAATCCACTCTAAGGATTCCCAAATTCACTTTTTTCTTCACTTGTCGCATGACCTGTCTTACATTTCACCCTTTTTTCTCATGCCAAATGAAATAATTTTGTTCCAAATCTTATATAGGCATCTAAAGTATTTACTGTTTTCACTTATGAAAGCAAGGATAGTAAAATTTATCCAATGTTTTATCAATGGCCCAAAATTCCCTAAAATTTGATGTTTTGAAACTTTTTACATTGTGATAGAGCATTGGTTTTTGTCACATTCATGCATTTTATACACATTAACACATAAGGTGCTTGGGGTAAAAATCTTGGGCCAAAAAAAGTCGTTTAGACATTTCTTATGAGTCTTTGAACTTATTTTTTTTATGCAACAAAGTCTTGGATTTTTTTCAATGATTTAGTAAGAATCTTAAACTTGTTCAATCTTGACATTCTATGCATAGAATGGTACCTTAGTAATTTATCTATCTATAAATAAAATCAAACTTTCAATATGAATGTGTCATTAATTTCAACAACATGTTTAAGTGAGAAGGTCTAGTGAATATAAAATGAGAAAGTCCTTTTGGGTACACAGTTATTCCGAAAGGAGGCTGAAAATAAATGGGTACCCCATCCATGCTTTGACTCATAGTTCCTAACCCTATGGGAGAATTTGTTTTTGGTGGTGTACCAATTACAGATGTTTCGTTCCACCTTTGCAACAAGGGCACCAACTAGTTTGTTGGGGGTAGCAACAATAATATGTCAAACACCAGTGTTTTCCACCACAATTTTGGCCATTCACAATTTTCAACTACAATGACAATGTTTTATTTAATGGCCACATTATGTGAATATGGGAACATCATAAGGATGTCAACTACACCAGTTGATGAGTTACAACCAATATTAACATCTCAAAATTAACCGACAATTTGTTGGGGAGGTGCCACCTTCACCCAAAAGAAAATTAATGGTGGTAGGTAAGGTAATGCATGCAATTGTGAAAATAAAAAAGCTAAGATGAAAAAAGAGCTTTCAAATGGGTTGAATTAACAAGTTGGCATGAGCTTTGGCTTGATGGCGGGCATGGCATGTCACATTATAAGACTTTGAGGGCCACTATTCCATTAAGAAAAAAATTCCTCTTCTTTTGGGGGTCAATCAAAGTAAAAGGATAAGTAGATGCAAGAACAAAATGATGATGATGTTGTGAATTGTAAAGATGAAGAGGGATCTTAGTACATCCTGAGAGGGCAAGATAGGTGATGGGGGGGGGCTACAACACCATATGTGAGCAAGCTTTTCAAAAGATAGTCAAGTCAACATTTGCTTTAGAGGATGGAGGTAGGATCATTAAGTGATGGTGTGGGCAGCTATTCAAGTGGGGAACTTCATGAACATGGTGATTGGAAGCGAATGGAAGAGATTAAAAGAAAGGCACCTTGGCCTAATGTTGGAAAAAAAAATGCTAGGAGTAGAAAAGGGAAGAGAGCTTGAAAGGGTGGTTATTGGGCCTAGGAATGAAAGTAATGGTCTGTCTTCTTGTGGAGCAAGAAAAAGAAGAACTAAAAGAGTTTGTCTTACAAAAGTAAAGTGTGAAGGGGTTGTTTTGGGGTGTGGCAGAGAGTTCTGAAGGTGTAGTAGTTGGGAGGTAGGATTGTAGTGAAGGAAAGTAATATAAAGACTGTGTTAGGATTTAGTTAAAGAAAGGAATTGAAAACCTAGGTTGAAACAAAACTACATTGTAACCACTTCTTAGAAATGTGATATTTGTTTTGGTCTGTAAAGACTTGTTGAAATTCTTATATGATGATGCTCACATGAGGCTACTTTAGTTTAAGGTTGTAGTTAGCTAAGTGCAAATAGAAAGGAGTGGTAGAAAGAGGTAAGGTTGTTGTCTACAACAAATATATATATATATATAATGAAAGAAAAAAAGAAAGTGGTTAGAAGGAGAGGACTCTACTTGGTTTTGAAAACATTAAGACCATTACATTTTTAAATGGTTGCTAGAAAGAATTAACATGGAAAACATTGGGGCTAATTAGGGAAAACAAATTAAAAGGCAAGGGTGGTGGAAATTGGGTAACAAATCGTGACTCCTTTGATGATCTCCCAGGGAGTAAGGGGGAATGGGTCAAGTAATAATCAATGGGTCTAGGTTTAGGTAATGAAAACTTGACCTAGCCTGTAATCACTTTTAAGACATGGGTACATATCCAAACCTTGTAACCTAGCTCCATTGTAGAATTGGGCTTAAACTTGTAACAAGAAAATTTAAGCCCCAACATGCATTTTCAAAAACCTAGCCCTAACACAAATTTCTATCACCCTTTTAATTTCAAGTCTTCCTAATCTTTTAGTTTAAGATTTTTTTTTATCTTCCATTGCACTTTGCAATGAGATCTTTTTCCGTTGCATTACACCACAAAGTTTTTTGCAAGTGAAAATGGTGAGCTTTTCGAAACCTTTTCCTTTTTTTTTGTTGAAGTGTTGTAAATGCAAGGGGTATTCATTCTTCACATAATGGGCTTTTATGTTATGCTAGGCCAAATGATGAAGGTTTTTATTTTTTTGAAAAATTCAAATTTTGTCAAGTTTTAGCACCATAGTACTGGATCCATGAGTTTGCATTTAGCATTTGAAGTTGTGAAATGAAAGTAATGGTCAAAAGAAGGGTTGGGAGTGAAATTGGCAAATGAATTCCTAACCACTAAAACCTAGAAATAGTGGTCAAATGACCTTTGATGGAAGCTTGAAACATGGCCTTAGAAAGATCTTGTTGAGGGCGACAACTTTGTAATAAAAAAAATCTCAGTTGAAATTCATATGAGAAATTTACAAGCCTTCAAAGTTGCAAGGCTAACAACTTGAGAATTTTGGGACTCCCACATTCAGGACAAAAAGTCATTTCCACATTGTTTAGTACATTTTCATTAATTGCCACTAACATTGTTTGGCTTATGCAAGTGACTTGTCCATGAAGTGTTCATGAATGTGTCTCTTTGTTGTAATCCCCATTTCAAAGCTTTTGCACAGCCTTTTTTTCTTGTGCACGGAGCTAGGGAACATGCCCCAAGTTCTTCTTCCTACTATGTCATTTGGGAGTTTATTTCTTAAGTCTTGTGAAAAACTTTGTCATTTGATTATGTTTGCAATCATGATCAAACTTGCTACAAAAACAAACAAAAAAGTTTGGATGATGAATGTGCAAGGTCTAGTTCACAAAATGCCCAATTTTATTTTTTCTTGATGTGGATCGTGGAAGTGTGGTTTGGGTTGTGATGCAACAATGGTAACTTTTGTAGTTGAATCTCCATCAAGAAGGAAAAGGTATGTGGTTCATGGTGGTCTTCTTTTTCTAATTTGACATACTTGCATAGACTCATGTTTTTGCTAATATTGAGGTTATGTCGATCCTAATTGATAATCCTAAAATTGGATCATAATCCAACCACTTCTTTTCATAGTTTTAAACCACTAAATCCAATCCATGTTTTGGGGAAAAAATAATAACCTTATTTAGAAATTTTGATAGGATGAGGAAAAAAAAACCTTTACCCAAAGTGAATTCAAAATTGCATGTTCTTTGAAAAGGGATATTTGCACAACACTGGTTAAGACCTCAAAATTCTTGTTTAAGGTGAAAATTAATTAACACCCATTAGCATACCATGTAGGATGGATGAAACATTTTTGGGTTGTATTATGTTCCCATAGTTAACCACATTAGTTAGCTATGTACTTCATCATTTACATGTGTGTACATACTTAGTAGCCACCTAGTGTCTTACCTTTTCACTTGTCTATTAAAGAACCATTTACATTCACTACATATTTACCTATGATAATTAAGTTGCAATCACATTTAATGTTAATTCAATAGTAACTTAATGTTAATGTCACAACCCTAGCTTTGGATTCATGACCAGGGTAAGGGCTTGTGAAGGTGCAAGCTAAGAGTGAAGCCGGGAGTCACATTTCATGCTCCCGGGAATGTGGGAGAGTGTGAGGGAAAAAACCTCGACACTCCCAAATGACCTTTTAGTTTGGGAGTTAGAGTTCTCATGGATTCTTAAATCTTTAAAGAGCAATTTCAAGAGGTCAAAACCCATTGGATTGAAAAGTTCCTTATATCATTAAAAGTTCTTGGAACGTAGATGTTTAAAATGGGTTCGCATGACCCATTTGGGTAATTAAAACACAAGTTATGGCCAAAAGAAGAGCCAAAAGTCAAATTGCCAACTCCCAACCACTAAAAGTCGGGAATTGCCTTGACTTCTTTGTGTGCAGGTGGTGTACCACATATTCTTGGAAAGCTTTCGACAAGGGCTATGACTTTGTTCTAAACCTCACCTCGATTGGAAGTCTGCACACAAAGTTATGGGCCTCCAAAGTCAAGGGAATCCCAAGTGGGAGTCTCAGGACAAAATGACATTTGGGTCTTGGTTTCATGGTCAGGCACATAATATACTATAAGGGGGAAGGTGGTGGCTTCCCCTAAGTTTGGGCCGTGGTTAATTTTGTGAATATTGTTTGCCCATTGTTCGTCCATGCACCAAAAATGTTCTAACTTTGCACTAACCAACTTGTTGTTTGGTTTGTGCAGGCTTGTGTGAATAATTGAACTTCTTGTTGCTCATCCTAGTCCCATCTCAAAGCTCTACCACGCCCTTCTACCCCTGAGGTGTTTCAAGCCAGGGAGCGCGACCCAATTCCATCTCTTTTTGTTCTCTTCGCCTTTGGACTCATAGTTGAGTCCATCAAGGAGCTTGGGGGTGCATCAATTACACAATAAGAAAAATGGTTGAATCACACCAAAAGTGTTTACGAACATTGAATCCTATGTGTCATCTTATGTGGCACAAAATGTTAATGTGATGCTAAAAAAATGGTAAGTTGGTGGTAACTACCACCAAATCTACAAAAATAAAAATAAAAATTACCACTAAAACACGATGTTAACTACCAACCCCAAAAAGGAGGAGATAATTCAATAATGGTAGTTTATCATGCATTTTCACAATATTTGGTTTTCGTTTTTTTCATGTTCTCCTTCCACATTCCCTTCCACTCTCATCTACCCCCCCTTGCCTTCAACCTCTTCTTTCTTCTCTTTAAATTGCTTACTGTTAACATTATTACAACTAAGATTGTTGGAACTATAAAATTGTTGTAGGTTGACGCGCTCCTAAGTCCCTTGTTGAACCCACTTGAGGGTCCAACTATGTAAAGTTGCGGAAAGTTGGGACTTGAGGGCCACTCCCAACTTCTAGCACTAAAAAGGGGTAGAGGGGCGTGCTATAAGTCCCAGGATTAGACTAGGAAAAGGGACTAGATTATCAAGCTTGAATCTGCATCCAAAACCAACCACAAGAGGGTTAGTTTGCATTCGGGAACACCCTTGGGTGTTGGGACAGGGCACGGGCACTTTGACACACAAGACTCACCACGGCCCGGACTCGGGGGAAGCCACCACCTTCCCCCATGTAGTATTTTCTGCGTTACTCCGCGGAGGCTACATCCAAATGGCTCTTTTTCCCGGGACTCCCAAGTTGGAGTCTCGAAACTGTCCCGGGTTGGATTCCCGGGACTTTGGGCACTCACAACTCCTAGCCCCGACCTCCGATTGGAGTGAGGTCTAAACCAAAGTTGTAGCTCTCCTCTAGAGCTTTTCAACGCCCCATCACACTCCATCTGCAGACGTCGCGAAGAGGTTGATTCCCGACTTTTTGTGGTTGGGAGTCAAACTGCTAGTTTGACTCCCAGCCCTTCTTTTGCCCATAACTTGGGCTGTAGATGTCCAAATGACCAATGCGAGGCCATTTTGGACATTTACACTTCAAGACCTTTCCAATGACACTAAGAACACCCCAATCCAAGGTGTTTTGGCCTCTGCTGTTGAACTCTAAACATTCGGGAGTCCCGGAGGACTCGAAGTCCCCAACTTTGGGAGTGTGAGTTTCATCCTCACACTTGGCCAAAGTGGGGTTGCAACATAGGTCAAGTTTAGGAGTGCAA
>Ga0116228_10002673_pt1 | contig 15454 bp, 20 predicted proteins | sample S1TSphfallax_2_FD_89694 | JGI IMG/M metagenome (GOLD analysis project Ga0116228, IMG submission 89694) | Host-associated microbial communities from peat moss isolated from Minnesota, USA - S1T2_Fc - Sphagnum fallax MG | ecosystem: Host-associated > Plants > Peat moss > Unclassified | place...
AGCATCCATCACCTTTTGGCCTGCTATCATAATATAAGAGAGAAGTAAGTAATATTGCCAAGTATCACCAGAAATGACACTGCCAAAACAAACCATCTAGTTTCTCCATCAGCAACTTGCCATGACTAATAATCTTCACCTTCTATCCTGTACCTGATCAAGAGGATAAGTGCATCAGTAAGTCTAGATCAATACACCTCAAAGAATAGTCTAGATCCCTATTGGATTCTACAATTGTTAAACCGAATTCCTAGTTGTGCTTATATTCTTCCAAAGCAAACTTGACTCAGAAGTAAGAACCTGGCCCATCCCAGAGACCATCAAGATCTTTGCCCGTAATGATTTGCACCTGTGTAAGGATACAAAACAGTAGCTTGTTTAGTCATGGCTTGAAAGACAAGGCCACAAACACCCAGATTCAACAGACTAGGAGCTAAAATCCATACACAAAGCGCTGACAACAAAACCTGTGTTGGAAAATAATCACACAAAGGAGGAGGAGAACTACCAGCAAAGCTGCTCGGCGTAAGAATGGGAGGCAAGCCATTTGAATTGATGAACTTAGATTCTGAGAACCACCAGCTTCCTTCCTCAGTTGCCAAAGTGCCGTTGATGCCTGAGCAACCGCAATAAAATATGCAAACTTCACCATAAGCAGTATCACTGAAGGTTTGGGCTGCCCTGAATATGTCTGGATTCACAATAGACAAAGTTAGAAACTACATTGTTGATAGGTCAGGAGCTAGTAAGTTCACTATGTACAGTGACAAAATTGGTTGCATTACATGTGCCTCCACTAGCAAAGCTGAATGCAATACAGATACTCAAACCTATCTGGACCAACAGTTACAGACTGGAAGTGTCAGTGCATATACTCACAATAAGTAGTACAACAAGAAGCTTAAATGGATCGGCAGCAAGTATTTCATTATCACAGATATCAGAGATCCAATCTGTTGGATGCTCCTTGTCTTTGACATACTCCTGAACATCAACTTTGGAAGAGGAACCACGTGTTTCTTGAGACCAAAAATTTGCCACTAGCATTGTAGGCAATTGACTGATGTTTGTCACTCCCCCTCCTTCACTTTTCATTTCTGGTTTACTAGGAGAAGGTATATCAGATTGCTGGATGGATTTTACGAGGCGAACACTTTCAGCTGTTTCTTTCTTTTTTCCCAGCACATCCTTCTCCAACTCATTGGTGTCAGGAGCTGGAATTATAGTCTCCAGCAGAGGGTTTTTACTAAAATACTTCATGGCTTCCCTTAAATTCAGCCTCCATTGTCCCTTTTCTGTCATGGACAACTTAATTGTTAGAACTGGAGACTTGAAAGCACAAGAGGACTCATGTAGATCCCATCTCTTTTGAAAGCAATCTACAAAGGATATATTCTTCACATACCCATGAATTTGAGCTCTGTCAAGTATTAACAACAGCTAAGCTGCTAAGCTAATAGAGGGTGGTACCCAATAACCAGTTTCTGAATAGCTGAATACTTGACAAGATCATGTGCCATGTAGAGATAGATGTTGAACTAAATCTACAGTTCTCACAAATAATCTTTAAAAACAAAGATTCGATGATAAACTGACAACTGCAGGTTTATGACACATTACTCCACCTCCCTGACCTGTGAAGATGCCCTTTGATACAATTCTGTCAATTCTGTATCTGAGAAGTCAACTAGACCTTAATCAGTTTTATTTCCTCAGTTACCTTTGTGTGGCACTATATTGATAAACATGGCTAGTTTTCCAAGCTCTTGTAATGCTATCCAATGAGCTGAGCACCCTCCCCAAGTCTGTTGGTCCTTGGGCTGGACTGTGGATGATGATGATGATGCAACATCTACCTTCAGTGGTCCTTCCTCCCTTGTAACCAGTTCACAATGTACTATGTTCAGAGCAAGTACTTCCCACACCACCTGGCAAAGATGCACATTAAGATCAGTTGATGGTCTTGCTGTGAACATTCTGGAGTTACAAAGAACTCACAGATTCAAGAAATGAATTGTGACCAGACATTTCTCAGCACCCAAGATGGGATTGGCACAGACCTGGCAACTTGTGGTGTCCTCTTTGAATATAGCAGAGTTGCTCCGCACTCGTAGGGTCTGGTCCCATAGCAAACCAGGCTCGGTAAGAATACAAAGGATCAAAAGCACAATAGGGTACAGAAAAGAAATTGAAGGATACATCATCCTTTTTAACACACTGTTGCTAGAGCATAGGGCAAATGATACCCAGCAACCTTTTAAGTGGCAGACAAATGGAGAGTAAATCCACAACAGAGAGTAGTTCCCTCACAAATAACTACAAAGCCTTTGGAGTTTGTAAATACACAATTACAGTTAAGTATTGGGCACAGATTGTTGCTTCATAGCTGAAGTTGGGCACTTCAGGACATTAAATGGTTCAGGAATGCTGTTTGCCTGAGAGGTGAAAAAGGTAATTGAATTCGCAATGCTCTTAAATGCTGCCTGGAAATCTCTCGATTCCTGTGACTCCTGTCGCTCCAATATTGTGGTATCCACATGTGGCAGTATCACATTTGCGAGGCGGCGGCAGGTGGGACAGAGAAACTCACATCTGCCAAGATCAACTAAACCTTTCCCTGATAGATCCAAAACAATTCCAAAGTCAATCCTGTGATGGGAATAACCTGACTTCCAAATTAACTTATCATGTATCATGAGCCTCGTCAACATCACAAGTCAATGTCATTCAAGAGGCCAATGGCAAAGTCAACAAATGTACAGACACATATATCCATAAATGTGGCAAAAATCTTACTTATTCTGAAACATCAAGGAAGCAAGAGCTATTGCATGGTGCAACATGACGACGTATGGATTACTACCAATGCTAAAGCCTCTTCTTGAATATTCTGGGAGAATCCAGCACCAAACCACATCTCAAATTCATATGTATTTCTTAGGGAAACAGTCAAACCTGGATATCCAGTCTCAGATGAATGACGTCTAACAAGAGAATTATAATAGTCTTGAAAACATGAAAGATGCATCTGCAACCATGCACACCACATTGTAATGTCCCAGCAAACACAATCGTCAAAATTCATAACACAACATTCATAAATTGATTAGGGTCACGTTTGCTAGCAGCTTATGAGTGAGCAAACTTTTGGGCTCCTGAACAGGCAATGCAAGTATACTCCAACATCCAGATGTGTGCTTGGGATCCTGGACAAAAAATACATGTACCATCCCCACATGCATGCTCTTGAGTACCTGGTGGCCACAGCATTGGACATGCTCAGGTGCCTGCTGATCAATACTACCAACACCATACACATCTGTGTCATACATCACTGTGGTTAGCTGCTTGCTCTCCTGATCTTCGAGTCTGTCCAACCCTCTAGGGCTAGGACGATTGACAAGTGCCTCAACATCTTCAAAGTTATCCACCACTTTTCCTCTTGATAATACCAAACTTGGCAAGCTGTACTGCTGTACCAGTGCAATCCAACCTGCTGGAGAGTTGTCTGGGTCCCTCTGAAGCACAAAGAAAAAAAAGCAGTTGAGAAAGATTTCTATTTCCAAGGGGAATCTGGAAAAATCAGGCAATGGAAACATGAGCAAGGGAGAAGAATACCATGCTCTTGCATAAAACACACTCATAGCCATCATGTGAATACGATGTCTCCATAGCCATACTGGTGCCTTCAACCCTAGAACTATTGCCCACTGCATCCAGTGATGGTACAATGCTAGCTTTAGATCCTACTGTTGTTTCCTCCAAGGTTTGACCTTTTCCCTCTGCATCTTCCAATGCATTCACCACATCATCCTCTTCAAGCTGCTGCTCCAAGAAGGCCTTCTGCCTGTTGAACAAAGACACAGTCTACATATAGAGACATTTGAATATTAACTAAGTATCCACACTAACTTACAATAACCTGTGAGCTGCATGCAGTTGACCTAATTGTGCATACCAACTCCAAAAGCAGAAGATACTTGCTATACAGATACTTGGGTATCTCTGTATCCATTGGTTAAGTCCAACCAGCATTTAAACAACTTTTAATCTGTAGGTGAGACCACATCATTTTGTTCCACATATCTGACAAAATCGAACATTGATGTGTGGAACATCAAATGTGTTCAACTGTTTGAACTATTCTGTTTATTTCTTCTAGAAAAAAGGTAAGTTAGGTTATTTGATTTCAAAACCCACATGAGAATTGACCTTTGAAAATAGTAAACTCATTTGGTGGTGGGTGTCATACAATATGCCAGCTTGCAACTTGATAACACATGGACAAGGTGCTGCATTGGCCTGTGCACAATGAAAATGACAGAAGGTTCATCTCAAACTCTGGGCTGTACAAGAACCATACCTGACCGCAAATTGATCAAGAATAGCCTTCTGCCGATCTCTCTTCCTCTGCTGTTCATTCCTGACCCACTGCTCATCCTCAGCAGCAAGAGAAACAACCTGGAGAGATGGGACTTATGAGAACACATATACCAAACCAATCACTGACAACTACCAAATGTTGCATACATCCAAGGGATATCAGACATAGACAATTCTGAAGAATTGGGTAAATGTTCTCAAGCCTATATTACCTGCAAGTTTGTAGAGGGCACCTGAGAACCACTTGTTTCAGCCTCATCTGCATTCTTGCAGTGGATGGAGAGGAGATGAAGGACATGTTTGATAGAGTCTACCAATCCTGAGCAACATTCATCCCAAATACCATTCAATGAACAATATAGTCACCAAATAGTTGGCCACATTCCAGACTTGGTACACAACTGCTCTCCCACAATTCAGGTGATCACAAAAACAATGCTGTTCCAATGTGACCAGAATAGTATTTGCTCCTCTTTGAGATAGAGCTCCAAGAGCATGGCAACAATCAGCACTAGTGCTTGCCTGAAAGCATCATGTGGAACTCAGATAACATGGAGACTACCCTTGCTTGGACTTAAGGGAAGACACAAAAGTCAGACCGACTTACGAGGTGACCCTTTTGACTTTTGCAGTTTCAGCAGCAAATCATGAATGCTTGGTAGACCTGAATTGCCTCTAGTCCAGCACACAGTTGTGTCGGACTTTGAGTACCGCCGCAAGTATGTGTTTAAAGAAATGTCATTTGAAGGAAACGAAGACTGGGGTTCTGTTAGGGACTGTTCAGAACGCTTCAAGCCCCGACTCCTACAACCATCAGACTCAATAATCAGTTGACAGGATTCAATTCTGCTTCCAGTGCTGAACTCATTACACTTTCTGGGTTCTCCTGGTTCACACTTTTGTCAGCTCACTCATCATGAACATTCTGGAACAAACAAAACTTCTTGCCTCCGAGCAAAACCAATCATTTCTATCATTGAATTGTAAGCTTTCAGGAAGTGTCACCAAGCGTGCATACCATGGATCATTCTCAAGATCGGAAACAACTACAGCCATCAGCTGCAAAGCTATCACTCCAAGAGCTTCTCCATCTGTCACAGTTGAATCCTCACTAACCAATTTACTCACATAGTTCAACACATTTATCAGAAACTGATGACAAGCCTGCCATCCCCCACCCATGTTCCAACAACCCATTATTATTATATTTTACTGCATGGGAGAATTTATCAGATCCCAAATGGTGCAAAAATAATGCTCTGCCTTAATTTCTGATGAAGTAATTTAACAAAACAGAGAAAGTTGCCTAGGATATGGACCATTGTGTGGAGGAGATTAGAAAGGCGATCATATGGTTGTTTTGCTGGTGAAGGTGCCCGAATCCGCCAATACTGGTGCTGCTTTCCCACACTTACTGCCCTTTCCTGTTTACACCCACATACAACCCATCCAACCAAAAATGTACATCTACTGAACATGGCGGTCTTCTTGTTGACAACAGCATTTGACACATCCCAACTTAGCATTGTGTACCATGACTAACAAATACAAACATCACTGCAACCCCAATTACCCATTTCATGATGAAAAATATCAGAGCTCCTGTGCCAATTATTGCGTCATAGGAAATCTCTATTCAGCATCAAGTATAATCATTCTAGTACACTCTTTACCTGAGCTTCCTCCAGCTCATTCAGGTAGTAATTACCAAACAAGGGATCAAACTCCTCCCAACACTCTGCCTTCAATTCGTAATGTCCTCGATCTGAGATCTGCAGCACAAGACATTTATGTGAGGAATAAGGGGAGAAGAGAATAGCAATGGTTGCAAGCTTCCAGACACTCTCAGTCAGACAATATTGCTGCAAAACAAGATTCAGAAAACAGAAACGGATGAACATCCCAGTTGATAGTCCAAAATCTTGAGACTGAACTTAGGACTTACATGCCTTCATATGTATGGATGCATGATTGAACACCAACAATTCCAAAGGGGGAATAGAAGAAAGAATAAAGAGAAATCTCATACACATACTGCATGCAATTTCCACATTGAAAATGTCACCCATGACTGAGAGGGTTTGCTACAGTCATTGTTACAAAACTGGTCATGTCCAACCCCTCAGATGCATGGAGTAAGAAACAGAAATATGAGGAGAGAAGCAAATCACAGACCTTTGGCTCATGGTAGATTGCCACATCTTTCAATATGGCCGCAAGTTCATGATGATCTGTTGGAACTGCACTCAGAGCATGGCAAAGCTGAAAGTACTCCCAACCCAGGAGGTTAGGTAAGGGTTCAGAATCAGTAACTTACCAGCAATGCAGAAAGCTTCTTTCATGTTCCTCATGAAATCTGCTTAGAGGAACCAATGTTATATTCACAAATAGCAACTTTCTTTAGTGGGTTCAAAATGCCATAAGAAATTGTTAACTCAAATGCCCCAAAAAAACACATCACAAAAGTCTAAAATTCAGGAATTCACCAAACCTCCATGGCCAGAAATCCCACCTGGGAGTATGTTTGATTCCGCACACACAACCACTGTACCACATCATAACGAAGACATGCTCCCTGCTCAAACAGCACAGTGCCCATGACATACAACACCACCACAGCACCTTGAAATTCCTCCCTCAGAAATGATCAGAAAATTGAAATACAACACCCAGAGCAAATTATCTGCTGATTCTGATGCTAAATTACACAAATACTGTCCACTTCCTTGGCATATAATTCTTTTCTTTTGCTGCAATCTGCACCTGTTACTGCAAAACACTTCACAATATGCTGCATGGGAATATGGTCTTACATCATCCACCCCTGTGTGGCGACGCCCACGAACAATCTGGACAAAGAAAAATTTCAGTTGAGAAGCAACTTAGTCAACTGACTGCACTACATAATTTCCAATGAGCCAGTAAAATTTGGGAAAGTCAAAAGTTTTGTATCATTTAGTGGTCAAAATGTGCAAAACAAAGTACCCATGCTGTCTGACTGATATAGTCCACAACAGCATGGACAGAAAGAAATTGAGTGATAAAACAGAGACCCACCAACAGAACCAATCGCATGAAATCTTGAAGAAGGGAAATCTCTGAAGAACCAAGCCGAGGAATTTTTCCATCAGGCAAGAAAGAGCACACCATCTCTTTCAACTGCACCCAGATATATGTCAAATAACAGTCACAATCTCATCATCTGCAAACAGAGCAAGAACTTTAACTGCATTCATTTGCAGTTGTAAAAGTGTCAAAAACAAAGAGAATGCATTCCTGGAGTATTGAGAACTTACTTCAAAGCACTCAGCCATTTGGACAAAGATTTTTTGTTCCATATTCTCCCGAGCAACTGTACCAAATTGTAGCAGCAGCAAGTCCATGTCCATTGACCTGGAGTGCAGACCAAGCTGCCTACTCAATAAAAAAAATTGAAGATAGAAAAAAGAAGCATAGAAAGAACAACCCAATGACCTGTTCTAGCTACCCACTTCGAATTTACAATCAGGCAATCCACAAATCAGACAATACAACTCTGCATATGGACACTCAGGTGACCAACTTACTGGTCATGCCAGAAGCTACCCCGGTAAATGAGCTCAAGACGGCTGAACTCTCCAGATACGGCATTCCACATCTGTGCACGGATCTGCACAATCACACAATAGGGTCAGGTGCAACATCAGATCATAAACACAAAAAATTAATTGAACACCGAACAGTTCAGGGATGCACAATAGCTGCAAAACAGAACAAAGATGATCTATAAGAATTGACTCTCCATGCCATTGACAAGTCATCACTTCAAATCACAAGACAAATTCAGGCATACCTGTGCCATCCACACACAGATGCGCAATGGTTGCCAAATCAAGGACATCACCTGTTACAATACCAGGCACAAGATCAGGAAACAGTTACCTATTTGCTAGAATTTGACAAAGAAATCCAATGATGAATTCTAGAACTGATGGATCAAAGATATCATAGGACAAATTTCTGGTGAACCTGCAACCACTATATCTCAATAAGTTACATTATGGGTTTATGGGCAAGCCCCACTCAACTAATTGACAACAAAAGACCTACTTTTCTGCTAATATATCACAGATCAATGGATCGAGGTGAATGACATACCTCCTCTTCAGTGTATGTGAAGTTTAAAGCTGGGAAAAAGCTTCCATTGTGCTCATCCCAGTGCAAAAGGATGAGCTTTGCAAGTACGGCACTAAGGGTCCTATGTAGAGGAATATGCAGCGAGCTTGTTTGGGAATCAGGTGCAAGTGAGCCTGTATAACGCAAGCGAGCCTGCATGCAATTAAACTACCATTATGCATGTGTCATGCTTTTGAGTGTGATAGCCAAAGCCTTAAAAAGCCTGTCATGGAGCAGGGGGTAAGGTGATGAGCATATCTTGCCTTTCCTAGGTAATCACGTAAAGCTTTTAAGGTGTAATCGGCGGCCAAGATCAATGTTTTTTTCTTCACCAAGTCATCTGAATGTTGATAACAGCGAGAAACCAACTGAAAAACAATGGCCATGCTATTCATCTGCATTGAAATCTAGATATGTTAGATTTAACAGAAGTAATTACTGGCTATGGTATAATGTAACACAACAAACCTATCATACAAATTGACACTGCTCTGATCCCTGACAAACCTTGTGACAATGCCATCCTTGTAACCTACATATGGAATGATACCTGTTCAAAATAAAGCTAGTGACATCTCATTGTCCAAATGCAGATGTGATTCTTTCCAGTCTATCTCACATCAATCTACTAGGCAAGCAAAGCATTTGGCATTGAGTTTGCAACATCTGTGAATTAACAGATACAGGAGGTTTTGATATTCACTGACCTCTAACTGAATGGAAAGTGTCCATGCATTTTCAATTTTCACAGTCTGTCCATATATATAGGGGTTCATCCACTGCCATTGTAGACAATAACCCCAAAATGTGTTTGTTGTAAGAAAAGGATCTGCAAATTATTTGATTCAACCTGAATGGGAGCTTCTAAACAAAGAACAAAATTCCAGCAGTCTTTACAAACCTGCAAGTGCGTGAGTGTCTCAAGAATCTTCTTGAATAGATCTGCTTGATTTCTCAGCATGTTGACAGCAACATTTGTGTTCAAAATCAACCGAAGATCGCCTTGAGGTCGCAAGTACACCTATTATACCAAGCATTTATTTCATCCCCCATTGAACTCTGAATTACATTGCACAAGTCTCCACAACTACGAACATCCCAATGACAGGCATCATGACCGTCATCAGCACCAGATCTTTCTGTGTGTTAGGACCTTGAAACTTGGAAGCCAGAGTGTACACTCCAACCAGGAGAATGCAATGTGGCTGCATGGAAAATTCCAACAACCATAATACCATATTATATCTTGATATAGATGGCCAACAATTACAGCATTGAGGTACAATTACCAAAATCGTGATCTGCTCCAGTAGTAGATAACTTGTAACCCAGCACAATTAGACCAAACAACAAAAAGCACTTTGCAAACTCATAGCCAGGTACCAACCTTGCGTTTGATTGCACCATGCTCAACATCAACAATAGAAGGATCCCTAATCAACAATCCACAATCAAGAGCATCAGCAATTACCCAAAAAGCCTACACAAACCAAAAGGCCTTTTCCTGATGAACCCAATATTACAAAAAGCACCACAGCTCAAACTTATTCTGTAAAGAGAGTTGTGACTCTTCAGCTGGGATCAGGGGATAAAAGTTGTGTAAGACTTTCATCTCTCATCTTTGCAAACCGCATAACCAAGTGTTAAGGAACCCAAAAGTATGTCTTTCAGCAAGTTGATACTGGTTCTACACCAACTACATGGCATGCTCATATGCTATGCTATAACAACATAACCACCAGCAAAATATGTTGGATATGGTATATACCCTTTGGTACAACGAGATATCACATCGCAAAAAACAGTAGTAAAGCATTCCAGTAAGTTGTGGTCCTCAATGAGTTTGTTTGTAATATCTGGCACATTGAATAGTTGGACCATAACTGCAAAACCCAGTTTCCATCTTTATAGAATTTGAGCAGCAAAACAAAGTTTAGGGTACCGAGTCAACAAGAGCTTTGACTGGAGGCAGAAAAACAACAGCAGAAACTCAAGGAAACACAAACAGCAACAGAATATTACTTCTTTTGAACTTGCTCTACACATCATTCAGGTAAGGAAAGAACAAATATGAATGACAGGCCTGCTGACAGAGGAGCTCAAAGCTGTGCCATACCTCTGTCTAGATTTGTGTCAACATAATCATAGTTAGGGACTTCATCATCCACAGCAGGAATTACAATTTTTTCATACTTGTCCTTAAGCACCTCTGAGAAATCATGCTTGAACTCACTATTGTACAGCAATTGCAAGAATAAAGTTGTCTCCTGCACCCAACATAAGAAGGGTCTCAGAAATGCTCCAAACCACTGTACTAGTAGGTACTGCATGAACTTGGCACAATACAACAATGAATGCTCACAAATCTGCAGGGAAGATCATTCACAATGCAGCCATGGATATGACTGTCCCAAATTACCGCTTCAATGACACGTTGTGACATTAATGGCAAGGTGTCGAGTAGAAGCTCCAATGGTGACGTCAAATTTGCGCTCTGCAAATGACAGGTAACACCAATCACGGACTGGTTACTGTGGCATGCCTTTCAAGTAAACATTCATGGGCTGCCGCTCTCTTTTCAAACAGACTCCTTTGCCTTCCAGAGAATCTAAGAAAAAGGACTTCATGTCCCTCTAACTTACAGAGTGCCTCCAAAATGCAAAACAAGGCATTCTGTGAGATTTTTTTTACCTCATCCCAAAAGTTCCTGATCACATCTTCACACACAATATTGCGAAGAACATCAACAGAGCACACCTGCAAACAAAACACGGTAGATCTGGTCAACTATGCCCACGTCACAATGATTACAATTAGTCAGCCCTCAAGAATTGAAGGAGCAGGATCATGTGTCCATTCACCACATCCTTTGTAGCATTCCAAGCCCCAACATCAAAGAAGACAGCATTCCTCCAAAAGGTGACACTATCAACTTCCAAAAGACTAGTATGAAGCTGTTTTCAGCAACACAATCGCTGCCTAGTATCAAAACCGCACATGAGAGAGACAACAAGAGAGGAAACAAGATCCATGCATGAACACATTGGTGTGGAAGAGTACATTGTCCCAGCCATAAGACTCACCTGTTGTGACCACTGCAAGTATTTCAAAGTCATTGTCTCATGATGCTCATGCATCGGGCCTGTTGTTTTCTTTCGGATAACTATCCATATTGAAAGTTCTCTTAAGACACAGCGCACTGGATTCAACAATAAAGGTCAGTCCACATGTACAGAAAACTCTGTCACAGAACCAGTTGTCATTCTCAAGCCAAAAGTGGTCACCTTCCAATAAAGGGAAAACAGATACCCATCATGGAATCTCAGATGACCCCTTCCTAAATGCAACTGAATCATTTGGCAGTACAATGTACATCCTGTCACATTTCAGATTTACAGATCCCCATATAGCAGAAACTACAAACTCTAGGTAATTGAAGCAAATGTTGTTGCCATGAGAGGGAATCAGCCTTCTGTTATTCGACAGTTCCATCCTCATGCACAGAGAGAAGAACCAACCATCACCAGTGTCAGTAAGATCATTCACTAGTCCATGTGGGGCTTTTCATTTGTTCTGTAATGCATCCTCAGACACTTGGAACACACTTCAATTCTTTTGGCTTCTATCAGGAAGCAAGTGTGGCAGCAAGGTGAAATTTGATGCAGTGGATGTTCCTGAAAATGAAAACAAGAAGATACAATATGAAGGGCAGAATCCATGGCAATGTCCATGCATGCCTAAGACCTAAAACTAAGATGGATCAAAGACATACCTGCTTTATGTGTCTTGTCCACAAGTTCATCTTCCAATGTGCACATCTGTACTTGCAAGCTCCCATGTATGTTGCAGAAGCTGTAAAATTGCAAGTTAAAACTATACTTGTGAGAACAATGCAACCAAAGTTGTTTCCATAACCTCACTGTGCACACTAACCATGACAAATGTCTTTGAGAAGGATAGAATAGAATATGATTGGTTTGTGATCCTCATATTGCTCAATTTCTCATGATCTCATTATCATGCTTCAATTCTGATTTGTTCAGAATCAGAAGACAGATTAGCTCTTCCACACAAGCAAATTGAATCCCCTGTTGGCCTAATGAGACCCTTCGAACCTGGCTCAGTCATTTGGGCTCCTCTCATGATATGAATGTTACTGGGTAAATCTGGAACCCTCTGAGCTTGATACAATCTATCAACACCTGTTACCAGAAGCAGAGTGTTTGGAAATGTCCATCTCAAATAAAAGGCAGTTACCTTGAGAATGAACAGATATTCAGCAGCGCGTTTCTAATAGACATAGCATCAGTTTTCTTCAAACATATATCATTACTCAGATGTGAGGAGCAATAATCTGCCAATGTATGGATCCTAACTCTCGCCATTTACCTTCAAAGTGCTGGTGAGAGAGTGGTCTTGAAGGAGGGACCCTATAAAGCACCCATAAGGACTGAGGAATAGAAGCAAGAAGTTTGATAAACTGTTTGTAAGGGACTTATGGGTTTCTCAACCACAGTTGGCTCCTTCATAGCTGAAAGCAAGCTTCTAAGGACTCCTTGAACTTCTGGAAACCCTCAGTGGAAGGCACAATGACCCGTTTACTGGTGCCATAGTTACCTGCCTAATGCTCTACCATGAGTGTGGTACTCACCCTGATATCTTCCAAGCATCTTTGTCCCCACAATCACAGCACCCTCCAGACTCACTGTGATACATGACTGCATTCCAACCACAAAGTCTTAGACACTGAATTCAAGCACACATGTATATACATATATATGATTGCAGAAAGAAACTCCAGAAGGACATGTAAGGTAACCAAATCAATGTTGTATCATTTCCAGCCAAATAAAACAAATACAATGTAGTGGATGACCACAAAGTAAGGCTCATCAGATTCTCAGAACCAGTTAATCACTTTTTTTTGCCAGGAATACTTGGTAAGAATGATTGGCAAGAATGACAGAGTACAAATTTGATGAGCAAAAGTACCATAATCGTGGTCGCGGTGGTCCCCAGCTTGAAAACAGTCAACACAAATTGCACTGCAATCAATACCATGAACAAAGTCAGTAACTAGTGAGCTAGATGAATAGCATCACTGGTCATCTGCTCAATAGAATTCCATCTTAACATTCAAGGACCCAGATACAGCAATTGGGGTGTGTGTGTTGCAGACCCAGCTGCATAAAACTCAACAGGAACTGCCATCGTCTTTCTGCCCTAAGTCTTGACTCAAACCACTGCTACATTCAATACAGATCTAGGAAATAGCAGAGGAAACTCCCAATTGCATTTGTAAATGGTATGTCAGTTTCTGAGAATTTTCTACAAGCATCTAACCCTAAGGCACAGAGAGGCCAAAACAGAAGGAAGTGGTTTGGGGCCTCCTGCACCCTGAACACATTGGTTTAAGGACACCACTGGGGACTACTTGGATTGCAGTACATTCACTTTAACCATGTTCTGTACAGTGTTATCAATCCTTATTCCAAATACCCATCTCTCAGACAAACCCTCCCCCTCCTTGAGGTTCACCAACCTAAGCCAATGAGCCAGAGCTGTGCTTAAACACTTGCCAAATGCAAGTGCCACAACATGAGATATTCCCTTGTCTTCTGTCCAAATGCTTGAGAATTTCAGAATGCCTATTTCAGTAATCCTTTTTTTCTTGCACAGAATAAAAAATGAAAAAAGTTCATCTCAGGATGGATGACACACCACAAAAGCAGGCCCTTTGTGAGACCATAAAACATAGACACAGATTCTCCCATTTTCAAGCCAGAGACTTTGATGCCCAGCAGGCAGGCAGTCTGCATGCATGTACCACCACAAGAGCCATCTAACAAAAACCTTTTTCCTCTTCATTTGTGAAAGATAAAGCTTCAAATCAGTTTGAAGAAGTCAAACCCAAAAAAGACAAAACAGGACTTGGAAAATTCCCACCTTGAGTCGTTCAATTGACATGTTCTGCATCGGTATGCAATTTTCCCCTTGGCCCACACCTTGTTGCACTGCTGTTCCCCCTTGGCACGGAGCCCCTCAATGTGTGATGTCAAATCCTCTCTGCCGCACATGGAGAAGTTGAGATCCCTTAAACCCTTTTCTGCACTCTCATCATCACTCCATATTGGTTCACCTGAAATCATTGTAGACTGGACGAATTCCTCCCCAGCACACTCCCTCGCAAACTTCTAGGGCATTCTGAGGTCTTGCTCCACGTTTGTTCTTTTCATTTCTTCTTGGATCAAACCCTATGGGTGCTTTCAGAAACTAAAACCAAAAAAAATCCAGGACACCGAGCACAGATCACCCACCGACCACGGTCACTACCGCAACTTTAAGAACCTTCTTGCGGGGAGCGAGCAATGTAGACGTTCTTGGGTTGCCGTCAAGAGGACAACCCACCATTGGGTATTTAGGTTTCCCCCTTCGGCTGTGCCCACTTCTCCTCTGACGGTTGTCGGACATAAATCTTATCTAAAGATTTACGAGGTTGCGAAGAAGAAGACTCCACAGCAACAACAACTCGCAGTGACGACGATGATTATGACTAAGGATGATAACCTTAGGGGAGCCGCCGACCATTCCCGTCACCATCAGTAGTTACCAAATTTCTGAAAATACATAACACGCACACCCTCCCTCTAACAGATTTCCTTCGCAGTTGGTGCTCTACTACTCTGGCAGAGAGTTACAATGGAAGTTGCTCTGATCCAGAATTCTTTTAGGCATCAGCAACCACTGTCGCAGCTGAAAACACATGATCAAAGGAATTGTTATTGGAGCTTGATTTGGTGCCCAGTCACAGCTTGCTGATTTGGGATTCGTACACCTTAGCGTCCTTAGGTAATGGAATAACCTCCTCATCAAGAAGCTAATCAGATGGTGACCAAGATGTAAGAACTCGTCAGCT
>Ga0116228_10002675_pt1 | contig 15452 bp, 13 predicted proteins | sample S1TSphfallax_2_FD_89694 | JGI IMG/M metagenome (GOLD analysis project Ga0116228, IMG submission 89694) | Host-associated microbial communities from peat moss isolated from Minnesota, USA - S1T2_Fc - Sphagnum fallax MG | ecosystem: Host-associated > Plants > Peat moss > Unclassified | place...
AATACTTCCCTCTTATGCAATCTTTCCCAACCAGTGTGAATTTGAAAAGAATCCAATCATGCATGCTTCTTGCCCATCCAAATTCATAATCCCAAAACACACATTTTATGTCAACAACACCTTGTAACAAAGTTGAATGAAATTTTTTTTTATAACATAATCTTCCCCACCAATTACTAAAGTAAGAATTGGAATATGGGACCCATCCACTACACCTATAATGTGAGGAATTCCATGAAATGCTTCAAACTCATTTACCAAAACCGTATATTAGCTTCCACTTAGAAATTGAACCAATAACCATTGCAATGAACTTTCACCAATTTGCAAAATTCTATCACAATAATTAGATTGAAGATTCAACCACCCCACATATTTTTCAACACCACATAACATATTTCCAATCCCAAGTCTTTGCAATGACATGGCAACCTTACTTTCAACAAAAATGATTACTCTCATATGTATATTTTTCCTTTGTAAGTATAGACCTAATTTTTCACAGAAAAAACAAAACATAGCATGTGATACACACGTTCTTTGTTTAAATATCCTCTCTATAAAAGAACCCAACAAAAATCTATCAAGAAAACCAATTTGTCTCTCATAAGACCATATGCTACAATATGTCCAACTTATAGCATCAAAACAAATGTTCAAAATCATGGCAATCTCCCATTCTCCATTGAAAGTTAATGCTTGCATATTCAGCACATGTTGCACCATCATATGCAAACACCAATCATGATTAAAACAATAAAAATTCTTTGTTTTTTTTCATCCATGGTGATCCTACTCGCTAAAATGAAAAAAGTGAAAAATTCACAAACAAAAAATAAAGGAAAGTATGAAAAAGAAAATTATATATAAACCCTAACCCTAAATCAATTTATTTTTTTTAAACCTAGATTTTCAAGTTTAAAATTAATTTTTACATGAAATAAAAAAGTTAACCTATTTTGATTCCATGTTAATGTTAAAATGCATGAACAAAGTCTATTTCTAGTTTACACTACACTTGAAAACCCAGACCCACACCTAGATGATTATTGAATCTCCATGGGACAACCTTTGGATGAGTTTTGAAACACCTCAAAATTTCCATGCTCACAGACCCTCACCATAATGTAAAGGGGGCCTAAGTAGTGCAAAATTACTTGGCATTACGTTATTCCACTTCAATCATGTGTTACTTTGGCATCCCTAAACCATGTTGTTGGGTAGACCATGGCTTAAGGATGCCAAAGTAGCACATGATTGAGAGAATAACATGATTACAATACAAAATAATGGTATTGTCATAACCATAACAATGACGAAACATCTAGTTATTAATGTGAAAATACTAGAAATCCTATTATGCTTTGACTATCAAAATGGTATCACAAACAAGGAAAAAAATATAATGTTTGCAAGTGAACTTGAGTTGTTTCTATTGGTAACATCAATTTACCTTTCAAAATAGAAAGTTTTGTTTTAATGAACATAATCAAAATTGAAAGAAATATCGAAACTCACATTTTGTTGTAGTATTAAACATCATAGCCAACCACAAAGTTGTTCTTGACACAATGGTCAACAAAGAACTTAAATAATTCTTGAAGGTATGGTGTATCCTAATATTTACTATCACCATAAACCAGGTCAAATACATATAGATGAAACACTAGCAAAGATCATAGTGCAAGAATTGCAAATTGCAAGATGAATTTTAACTTAAGATCAACAATTCATGAAGAATAACCTAGGGATAAAGGACAATCCACATACAATTAAAGTCAGTGCACAACTAGTTCAAGAGAAAATGAGTTTGTTCAAGGGGTTGCTAATGGAATACAAGGATTCTTTGCTTGGACATATAAGGACCTGAAAAACATACCCCCATAATTGGCATAACATCATATGGAGCTAAACATGTCTATTCCACCAGCACATCAAGCCAAGTACAAAATGAATCCAAACTATGTTGTAGTTGCTAAATAAGATAGATAAACTATTAGCAACAAGATTTATATAACATGTAAAAAAAGCCACTTGGTTGTCACTGATAATGGTAATGCCCAAGAAGAATGTAGGTGCATGTTCACCTTAGGCCACCATTACCCATCCCAAGTCACAATGATTAAGGCAAGTGACCTTTCTATTTCATTTGCTTGAACTTGCTCTATATTTGACAATGTGTGTGTGTTTGAAGGTTATATTAAAGAAAAGTTGCCTATAGAGGTAGTTTACCTATTAAAAGATATTCTTTCAAATCCAAATTTTCTTTTCAAGGAGGGTAAGGGGTACAACCCCCATGATTTAGCACACATATCAATTTTGAGCTGGAATAGCAAGCAAATATGTATGACTTTGAGTTTATGGGGACCCCTTTATAGGTGTTGTAACACCAAGAGAATTAACCAAATAGGCTTAAAGAATGAAAATGAATAAACACATTCTCATGTTCATGGCAAACAAATGAAAATTGTTGGTTCTTAAAATCCATAAAAAAACAAGGTTTGGGCTATGACATTAATGCCAAAGCAAAGAGTTCCCAATAACACCTTACTTTTATCCCATATGTTTTGGCAAATGTTGTTCTCCTTTCACCTATATACTTGGGCCAAAGGGGAAGATCTTTGTTCAAAATAAAACCTTTTATTTTGGGGAGCCACCATGGTTTCAAATTTTTTTTAGCGATGGACCAATATTTAAATTAAGTCATTGCAAAAAAAATAAAAATGGACTAAGATAAATGCTACTTGAAAAGGGGAAGAATAGGTACAAGAGAAATATATATATATATATATAATTTTGCACTTTGGGTGTATTTATATTAATTTCTATAGAAAAGTTAGTGGATGTTGTAGTAAGGTTTTGGATGAATGCAAACCATAACTCAAATATTAAATGTTTCCACACCCACAATGTTGGAATATTGGGCTGAAAATTTGTACCAAATCAAAAGGGGACATTGATGCAAATGATGGATTTTATGCATTCATTCATACATCAAAGTACACAATCTAAGCTTTGTAACAAATGTGTAGGCAAAGGCCTATTTTGAAAGGGCTAATCCCTAATTTTAAAGGTTTTAGCCTTGAGCTTGGTAGCCCAAGAATCTAGGCCCAAAAACTAGGGGAAGACCCTTGGAGCAAGCCTAAGGTCTACATATTGTGATTAATTAGCAAAGGCCTCTCTTAACATATGAAGAAATCTTCTATGGGGGGGGCGGGTTGGTGGGGGAATAGGTTTGTTCAAATACAAAATTAAAGACCTTGGAGTGTTTTAAGAGCTCAATGAAATGGTCATATGGCCCATGTCGAAAAAGTGGATGGTAACGTATTGTTTTTCCACTTTCCTAGTGAGCAAGCCCATCCTTGGGTGATACCACTAAGAATGTCACACTTTGATTTTCTTGGACCCATTGAACTTTGAAAAACCATTGGAACATTTAAATAAACATTTTCATTAAAAAAATTAATACATTTATTGGGTTCCATAGATTTTGAAATTTCAATAACATCAAGTATATTGTTTATTTTGATGTTCCTAATCATTGCATTTAGAAAAAGTTTCAAGAATGCAACGCTTGTTTTTTTCCTTAAAATTTTTGGTCAAGAACACAAATTTGGAAGATGATTTATTATTTGTTTTATGAATTTCTAACCTAAAATAATTTGGAAGTAATTTTATTTTTAGGTTTTTATTTGGCAATTAATTGATTAAATACGATTTAGTTATGAATTTCCAAAGTTGAAATTATCGATTTTTTAAAGGGCCATTTTAATTAAGAATATAAATTTTAAGTTTTTTCAAATTTTAAAATTCCCAAATCAACTCCAAGCCATATATTAAAGCATGCAATTGATAAACATGAAAAACAAAATTATAACTGTGAAAACATTTAATGAAAAAGGCCCAGAAAAATGATTTAGTTGTCTTTGGTTCCTTAACCATTCCTTGAAATGGTTCTTAGTGGTACCACCCAAGAATGGGTTTGCCCAACATTGCCGTGGAGAGGATTGCTTATGGGGAGTGGTCGAAATCATATGAAAAGATCTTCGCCTTCATTCATGAGGTCAATACCATTTCAATGCATACTTTCTTTCATTAAAATCTTCCATGTGTCACTTGTTTGTTGATTATTACATCTACCCACTTATGTGCAAGTGAATCTTGAAGACAAGATAAACCTTTTTCTTGTTGACATCATGGGGAACCTTCCTATTCATCTAGTCACCCCTAGCTCACTAAACATCCCCTTCTAGAACAAGTGAAAGGAAGATTGGATAGTATCAATTTTTGACTATGTGGAAAATTTCTTGTCCTTTAATGGGGTTCATGTGTTGTTTTTCCGCCTAGATGATCCTTAAGTTCTTAAGAGATCAAGTCCTATTTTAAGAGCTATAATTTTTTAATTCACATGAAATGGGCGGTCATCAATTTTCTCCCACTTACAAGCTATCACGAGGACCCCTCCTTAAAGGTATGAATTTCCCCATTTTCTCCTTTTTTTTCTTTCCATTCATTTCCAAGCATCCTTTTTTCAAATATTATTTTTTGGAATGTTGCAGACCTTTTTGACTCAAGTGACTATTCTAATTAAGGGTTCTAATGCCTCATCCTTTACAAGGAATTCCTCTTGTTTCCCCCCTCCTTTTAAAGACTTCTTGCAAAAGGGTATTGATGTTCCTTAAGAGGATGTTTTCTACAATTGGACAAACATGTCCTCCATGTCTATCTTTAAGACTTGAATCCCATTTTGAACAACCAAGGAGTTCCATCCACTTACCCTCCAAGCCCTCATTGAAATGTGTTAAAAAACATGATCTTTTGTTGTTAACTTATATGTATCCATAGGTTTGCTACCTCCACTCTCCCAAACTCCAATTTTGTTTCTTTGTTTCCAATTGTGGTTTTAATTCACATTTCTTGTGCAGGCAACAACATCAGGACATGCCATGCCCTTGGCATCATGTTTTGGCTCTAAAACTAGACATGGATATCTTCACCAAAGTGCTGGAACCCCTAGTTACAGTTCCCATTCCTAAAGCAAGCCGCCCATTTGTTCACATTGATGATGAAAATTCCCCAATGTTTAGGCAGTTTAGGAAGAACTTGGATTGTGAGTAAGTTTGCTTTTGTTTCTTTTATGTTTCAATTTCTTGCTCTTCCATCTTCCTGCCTTCATGTCCTTATGTTCTCCTTATTTTCAATTATAAAGGTTTGTCCAAGACTCTCTTCTCTTTTGCAACAAAAGAATTCCATTTTAGTCCCCATATGTGTTTTATGTTGCCTTTGTATGTTGAGGTTCAAGCCCAAGTCCTAGCTTCCAAGGTTTCACCACTTAGGGTTAGGAATCCTTTTTTGTATGACCCTACAGTTAGAGCTTTCATAGATGATGAAGCATTGGAATGAGATAGGTTGTCTTTGTGTTGAGTTCGAAGGTGGACCATTTTGTTATGAGCCTTTGTATGATCCTTAGGTTGGGTGGAAAACTCTAATAAAGATGTTGTGCTCTCTTTTAAATTCATGTGTTACACTTCTTTATATGGCATTTCTACTTTTCTTGCCCCTTTTCAATCACCACCATTATAATGTGAATGTTCTCTTTTCCATATATATTTTCCATTGAAAATATCTGGCATTCTTTATACTACAACATTTTATGTTTCACACATGTGGCCCTACCAAATATATGTGTGAATAATTTTTTTTTTTTCCAATGTATATTGATGGGAAAATGGCATAATTCAAAAATATCAAATATTTCTTATGTTTGGTGTTGTAATCATAGATTATTTTACTTGTAAAAGGATGAATTTTTTATAAAATTGCATAACATATTCTCATTCAATTTAACGATGCAAAATCTAGCCTTATTTCTTTGTTAAAATTTGATTTTTAAGATTGCAAAAACACCTTATTACATAGGAACCAAAGTGTATCCTCCTATGTCTTGATTTTTTGCATCTAATTTTCCCCTACTCTTGGTGCTAGGAGTAGCGGATGAAGAACATTTCAAGTGTCCAAGCACTTGAATTGATGTCTCTTAAAAAGGTGAAAATCTTTTAAAGTGTACCACATAGGACAAAAAGGGCCTAGTCCTTATTATAATCCTTTATTACTTTATATTTTGATCCTCATAAAAAATAATGAGTCAAAAGTTATCAAAATTTTTAGAAGGACTATATTTTAAACCATTACAATTCTATATTCCATCACAATCATCCATAAATGTGTCTTTAGAAGGTTAAAAAAAATTAGGTAAAAAAGACAGAAAAGGGTGACACTGTGATGAGATTTTGGTACACCATAAAGAATTTGGACCCATAATGCCCCTATTAGATTTTCATTTTCTTAAAAAAAATTGTTTACTTTTGGCGTTGAAAATAGGTGTTGTATTTCAAATCATTGTCTAGGATAGACAATTGAATCCTAAGACTTTGAAATCCTTTTACCCATCTTTGTTTTGCAATCCTTTCCTTCCTACTCTATATAATGGTTACTTCCACTATACCCCTACTTTCATAGGTACCCAATAAACCTTCTCAAAATGGCTTCCATGGTTCTAAGTCATTTTGCAATACAAGAATACAAATCTCTAATTTGGGCACCATATAAACTTTTATGGTTAAATATGTGCTTATAATATACATACATATTTTCAACATTTGTAGGCAAGTGTGTTTATTTCACTAGAGTTTACTTTCTTGTTTCAAACTTCCATTATTGCCATAAATAACAATTTGCATAAACCAAAATTCACTAGTTAGGTTTCTTGAACAATTTTATGTTAAAACTTAATTATGATTGAATACAAACTCAAAATGTTTGCACCCCTAGTTTCAAGCATTTCATTCAACATTTCAAAGATTGAAAGAATATGCGAGAATGTTTCAATTATTTCTTCCCACTGGTGAACTCCAAACATAATTGGTTGCTACTACATTTTTTATGCATCTAGCTTCTATTCCTTCTAGATTTCAATGTTATCATTTGTCTCTATGTTGGATTGTTAACATGTAGACTTTAAACTAGTTAGTTCCATAGGCCTCCTAGTAACTAATAATTATTAGTGGTAAACGTACCACCCCTTACCCAAGGGGCAAAGCTAGTGGGATTAGGTAGCCCAATTTAATGAGTGGTTGGGAGTAATCCACCCAATCATCTAAGAGATTTCTAAGGAGAGATTAGGATAAAGGCCCTATTTTCTAAGGGTTAATGTGGGCCTTGTGTGGTATGTGGGGAAGAAGGACTAAAGGAAGTATTGGGGGATGGCTAATTCATTTCAGACTTTTGGGAATGGGACGTTGGGGAGTGTAGGACTTTCATGGAGAGGGATGTGATGAATGGAAAGAGATGTATGTATTTTGGGTGTGATTTAATGTAAGATGGTTGAAGGATTCAAGTCTCTTGGGTGAAAACACACTAGGGTGGAACAAAAATGGCACACTGTGATAGTCCATTTTTAGTCCATTACAAAATAAAATACACTAGGAAAGTATGACAAAAATAGGCAAAAACAAGATACTTTGAATCAAATGGGCCATGTGGCAAGGTGTTATAAGATATTTTTCTATAAGGATTTAAGCATTTAAAACTTATTTTATGATTATTTTATATTTGAAATATGAACATGAAAATCATTATTTTCAACAAATGAAGGACTTCTTTCATAAGCTTCATACTTGATATACATTTCAGAATTTAATCCCCAAATCTTTTCAAATTGTCTTATTTAATATCAATTTGCCACGGTACTATATTACCATCAAGTCATTTATTCATAAAGGACATTATATCAAGGTGTATTAAATCCATTTAATTTATCTTTGATTAGATAAGTGTTTTTGTACAACTTTAAAAGTCCATAACAAATTGAATACCAAAGATTTGACCATGAAATTTTAATATAATGTTTTGATGTATGAATTCATTCTTGACATGAGTCCCATTCATCATTTGCATATATCAATTGGAATAAATTACTATTGACAAAAAAAATTAAAGTATGAAAAATGGACTCCCGAACATCCAAAGTGTAACACCCTTGGTGTGCTTTCACCCTCTTATGTTGTGTTGTTATTTTCTTAAGTGTGGAAGGTAGAATAGTTTTTTTTTATAAGTAAAATGCTTCCTTGAGATTACATTTCTTTTAGATAGAAAGTAATGGGGCTTACCATTTGGTAGCTTTTGGAACACTAACCTATTGGTTGCCACAAGAGGGTAGCAACCAACCCTTAATGGTGGAAACTCAACATAGGGGGACAAACCAACTAATAACCTCATGTAGACAAAGAGGTGTTGTTGGAGGTAGTAGGAAAGGATGAGAGGGAAGGCAGCTGGTCACAAACGATAAAGATTAGAGAAGGAAGTTCTTGAAGTGTTATAGGTGGCAGGCATAACCATTAGAGGACCTATAGGCATAGAAGATGAGGGACAATAGTGGTAGAAGGTCTACAAAATCCCCTAGGCAACATCTTATGGTGTTGAAGGTATTGCACAACCAAGGAAAGTAGTTACTCTCAAGTTCTACCCATTCCTCATATTGCCCCCTTTTCTACGTTCTCCCCCTACTCCTTGGATTAAACTACTTTTAGGAGGGTAGGTCTGGTATTGGACAACATGCCCATACCTTCTTCATTACTCTTTGTATGACTTTTTCTTTACTACTTGAATAGTTGTAGTAAAGTAAGTTAATGAGGATAGTTCTTCTTGTGAAGTATTAAGGTTTCGACCTTGCCCTCCGATCTTACCCCCTGGAGGACAATAATGATAAAGGGCCACAATTTCACCTCTTAACACAAACATATTGAACAAAACCTATTTATGTAGATGTTTTGTTCACATCATTGGAACCCATTTTTGACCTTGATGTCGTCGATTCTATGTTTTTTCTCTTCTTCATCCGAATTCATCATGGTTTTTTCTTTGTTGTCCGAATCCAATATTTTGCAACCTAGCCATGTTGGGTAGCCTTCCTCCTCCACTTCACTATTAATTATATCAACCAACACTAACTGATCCATCTTTATACTATAAACAAACATTAGTGTTTCACATGGATCGTCTCGTGAACTGGAATTGTTTCTTGGCCAATCTTTAGTAAAAATTAAGTCACTTATTTTTTCAATGTTTGGAATCCAAGCAAGTAATCACCCTATTGGTGAAATTGTGTTTTAAAATTTTGGTTCATCAGGTCCACTAACCATGGATTATTTCCAAGTGGTTACAACAAGTTGTCCAAAAACCCTAAGATAAAATCTTTTATCACTATCCCATATACCTCGTAATCCTACAAGTGATTGAAATTTGCCCAGAATCCAACCTCTGCTTGGAAAGTCTTCCATTTACAATCTTTAGTTGGTTTTTTTCTATAAATGAATACAAATCCAAATATGGTGGTGTTCAAAAAAAGTGTCGTGGATATGGATACCATGACATGTTTCAAATGAAAGAGCTTTGTCCTATTACTTTGATTGAACCCTTCAACCTTAACAAAAAGGCTAAATTGAATGCACAAAATAATCCACATTTGGGAACAAGTCCGATTAGTGGCACATTTATAGTTGTCCATTCAATTTTTACATTTGTTACTAACATGAGAGGGATTGGTTTTTGGTTGGATCATTTAGTTGGGATAGGTGAGCTTGGAATGGTTGAAAATGCTTAAATGACTCCAAATGTCAAAACAACTACATATGTTTAAACAACCACAAAATCTACTACAAATCTTGTCTTCCAATGTTTGAATAATCTAAACAACTGTGCATCATTTTTCATAAGTAGATTATTTGTAATGGGACATCACACACATTGTAGCCATTTTAATTATAGTAATGTGCGAACGTGAGTTGCCTTATGGGCAAGGCCTCCTGGCATATGTTGATGAAATGGAAGAATATGCCAATGTATCAAAAACCATTCATCCACATCAATTAGATCTATTAGATAATATACCCTCTAAATTGGATAAAATATATTTTATATAATTTTATTTTCTTGCACACATGCTCATGACTCACACTCATTCACTCATAGCTCACATGCTCACATGCTCACATGCTCACAAAATAACATCCCTGGGAATAATGTGGCATTTGGCCACATTTGTGGTTATAAGCTAATGGGGTTAGCTTCATTAAACCTATAGTTTCATATGTTCTTATAAATGAGGAAAAATAAAGGTTTGTGCAAATCATGAACTAAATTTGAGAACTAAACTCATTACGTGTCTTATTTCAAAAAACAAGTTTAGAAGGATGGGGATCTTAGGGGAATGAAATCACATGATTTTCATGTTATGATCTTAGACATTTTGCAATTATGCATGAGGTATTTAATGGTTATCATCTATTCAAGAGTCATGTGTTCAAAAAACTACGTGCCAAAATTGTGGACCTAGGAAAAATGGCCGATGTGGTAGTCACACTAGAAATAATTCCCCCCTTTCTTTTTTGATACCATGACACACCTTCTAGTCCACTTAATTGAAGAACTAGAAATTTGTGGCTTAGTACATACACGTTGGATGTATCCTATGGAACATTACATGAAAACCAAGTTATGTGAAAAACAAAGTAAGGCCTAAAGGGAACATGGTAGTAGGTTATGCAATAGAAGAGGCATTAAGGTGTTGCACAAAATACTTACAAAACTTTATAACCACAAAACAAAAAGTACGAGATGAAAAAGAAAACCCATGTATGGTTGATGAGGTGGTTGAAAGAAATGGGCACCCATGAAAATTGGTTGTAAACTTCCAAGAGATGGCCCATTTTTTCGTTTTTCAAAATGTTGAGCTCATGGATCCATGGCATTTATAAGTCACTTTGAATTTTTGACTAAATATTCAAGCATTAAAAGGCAAATCAATATTAGAGCTTTACATTGAATATGAATTATAATACTTATGTTTTGATACCTTGGTTGATATGCTTGAAATAACCTTTACGAATTGTGATGTAGAAAACACATTGCTAAAATTAGGATACAAAATCAAGAGAGACAAAAGTTTCTACGAGTTGTTGGTCGATCTCAAGGTAGAGATCTTTTTGTCTTCCTTGACAACCTAACATAAGTTGCCCCTTTTCAAATATGGGTAAAGGTTGCCATATTTTTAACTATCGAAAACAATGAAATAATTGACATGGATGTTATGCATATGTCCATGCCACTAATTTTGGAATCTACATTTTATTGTGCAATGTATGTTTTTGGAAACCACTTCCATGTTTCAAATGGTGAAGAACACTTAACCACAAGTGATAGTGTCATGGACACCACCATCACCCATCGCTTGGACCAACATAGTCTCTTACATCATTGTTTGTATCATTGCTTACACCAACATAGTCTTTTGCATCATCATTGCATCATCACTTGCACCAACATAGTCATCTACATGACTATTTACATCATCGTTAACTTTTAGTTAACTCTTAATTCACCATTAATTAATAAGCTTTTCAAGAAACTTCCTTGGTCAGTGCACACATGGAAGCATTTATGGAATCTCCTTTAAACTAGGTCCCCAATGGGGTATAAATAGTGGTAGGACCTCCCATTACCTTTAGTCTGTTCAATGTCAGTTTGGGTACACTTTCTTGTCATAACCTTTGTTTTCATACATTATTAGAATAAGTTCTATTTAAATCATCTTTTAGCATATACCATGTTCTTGTCTTACATCTTGGTGTTTCCACCCTTGGATTAAATTTAGATTTGCATTTCTTATGATTTGTTTTCCTTGTTGAGTCCTTGGCTTAATTCATGTTCTTGTAATTTTTCATGCCCATGATAGTTTGAACAAACTCCCATCAAACCTATGTTATTCTTGTTATCATTATAATTTATTATTTTTATTATTTATTATTTATTATTTAAATTTTTTTGTGGAAGTCGAATGTGGACTACCCCTCTACTTCAAACGTAAGAGTTTTCAAGAGGTTGTGGATTACCCACCTTTTGAATGTGTTGTTGAAATTGTGGACCACCCACCTCTTATTGAAGTTTTAATTTACATATTTTTTTGGCCATGCCCATTTCAAAAGAAGAAATATTTCCATCCATGGAAGAAGTTTTTGTTACCCTTAGGCAATAGGAAAATCAATCTCTTCGTGAATCCATTACACACTTACAAGGAAACGAAACATTGGCAGCATTTAGAAGCATTATGAAAGAACCACAAATCAACTTGCCAACAAAGTTTAACAACATGTGCTCAAAATTTCAAGGTTTTGTCAATTAAATACATCTCATCATCCAACTTCATTAACACTATTATCCAAATGACTAAACCCAAGTTGGACTAATTGACATTTTACTATCAAGCATAATTTTAGCCTAGTTTGCACCTTTTTGGAATGTCAATATCTTCTTTTACACAATTTTGAAACATTTTTTCAAGAATTTGGTGCTTTTTTCGGTGATTCAGAAAAAAAAACCATATAACAATAAACAAGTTGTGAGCTTTTCACCAAGGAACACACCTAGCTTTTGTGTATGCTTTTGAATTTAAACAACTAGCATGTGACAATTCATGGGACAAGGTTACGTTCATGAGCCAATTTCAGTTTGGACTTTGTGGAGACGTGAAGGACTTTAAGTTGACCATGCCTGATATCATGGCCTTGAATCAAACAATTGCGCAAGCTGTACATTGCAATAATCAATTTTTTGAATGTTGACAAGAGAAACATTGGGAACCATCACCAACATTGAAGCAATTCATGCCACCCATGTTGCAACCCAAACATATGGTGTTTGCACCCAATGACGACCCCATGCAAATCAACGGGACATAATTCAAACCACTCACAGAATAGGAAAAACAACATCAACGTGTAAACACTTTATGTTTGTATTATAAAAAACCAGGCCACACAGCTGGTGTTTGTCCAAAAAAATGTGTTCAATATACAACATGTGCCACAACTTCTACCACTACCCAAGGGCTAGAAAAGAAGGGAAACGAGGATGTTGAGTCTTAATGGGGATAATGAGACTAGACCTTGATGCATCATGTTTCAAAACGATCTTACCTTATCTTCAGAACTAGCACTTTGTTTTTTTGTTGCCCATCATGATCAAGGGTGGTAAATCCATGATTATGCGAACCTAAACATTTTTTGGTTAAGGGGCATCTACATGTTTCATCGACAACGGGTTGGTACAACAACATAACTTAACGTTGGTGGATAAAACAACATTAGTGGTGGTTGAAGTGATTGATGGTCGGAACCTTTTTTCAAGACCTATAACTCACGAGACCAAGGCGTTCATGGTAATAATTGGGTCAAATAATAACAAAGTTGTATTCAATGTCATTTCATCTCTGACAAATTCTATCATCATTAGGTTATCGTGGTTCGTGTTGCATATTTTCGAGTGCATTGGAAAATGAAGAGTCTTCATTTTGAATTAGTAAATGAAACTACACCAAAATATGAAGCTTTTCCAACAAGCACATTGAACTTTCAACATGATTCTGCACGTGAAGACCCAACAAGAACTAATCAATGCATGCAAAAACTCAAACATGAAAGAAATATTGAGGGTAACCAAGGATCCAAACATTTAAAGCATTTGTTCATGAGAGCAAGAACATTCATAAAAACAACAAAAAAGGGTATGCATTTTTTGTGTATGCCATTCTAACCCCTAATCTTGGGACACAACAACATGAGATCCTTATTCAGTACCAAGATTACAAAGGTATTTTTGAAAAGAAAAATGTAGATACATTACTTGAATATCAACCATATGATTGTGCGATTGATTTGGAGGAAAGAGCGCAACACCCATTTGAACCCATCTATAACTTGTCACAAAATGAACTTTTGGCACTTCAAAAATACATCGACAAAAATCTTGAAAAAAGGTTCATTCAACACTCCAAGTCTTTAGATGGTGCTCTAATCCTATTTGTTAAAAAAAAGGATGGATCTTTACACATGTGTGTCGATTACCATGGACTAAATTGACTTGCCATCAAGAATCAGTACCCTTTGCCTTTGATTTTTAGGATTGTTGAAGCAATTCAATCATGTCAAAGTGTACACCAAGATTGACCTATGTGGAGCATACAACTTGGTGTGCATTCAAGAAGGTGATGAATGGAAAATGGTGTTCAAAACTCATTACGGCCATTTCGAATATGTTGTGATGCCCTTTGGCCTTACCAATGCACTTGCTGTCTTTCAACATATGATGAATGATGTCTTTTGTGAGTACTTGGATGATTTTGTGGTACGTTACATTGATGACATCCTCATTTTTTCAAAGAACATGGCAAACCATGAACACCATGTACGTATGTTTTGGAAAAGTTCTAAGAAGTTGGTTTTTATGCCAAATTAGATAAATGTGTATTCCATCAATTTGAGGTGGAATTATTGGGTTATATTATTTCCAATTTCCACTTTGCATTCAAATGTAATTTGTCACCAACTTTGGATTATCACATTTTGGATAAAACATTCAAATTGCAAATCAACATGTTTGGGTGGACATAGTGGTTTGTTAGGTTATTTTGTATGGGTCAACATTGAGGTCACAAATGTTTTTATTTATAAAAATGGGTGCAAATGGGTACAATGAACTAACATGATTACTTTAGAAAAGGATTGCATGTTTGTTTTCCCAATTTTTTTTTTCATTTGAATGAATTTTGGAACAATTTCTTTTGCAATTTGTTATGATAAATGCTTATAGTTGTCCTAGTAGATGACATTTTTTAATCATTTTTTGAATAGATTTGAATTTTTGAAAATGTTTTAATTCTTCATAAATTTAGTGTTATGTTTATAAAAATGATAACTATTTCAAATCATGACCAAAAAATCAGTTTTTACATTTTTATGTTTTCTTTTATAATAAGCTACAACTTTTCTTAACACATCATATAGATTATACCTCATTTATATGTGGTAAAGGACTTTCAAAGTTCTAAAATTCTAGATCAATTTTGGAAAGTTTTTTGAATTTTTAAAGTTTTACAAATCCACATATTTTAAAGCATGTGTTTTTTCAATGTGGTTAAAAAGTCGTTATCCTTTTAATATTTTTCCCATCAAATGTGTTTTTATTATATGAGTCCTTTTATTGGTCCTTTGCAAAATTGACTTTTGTTTGTTATCATAGGTGTCCATTTTCAGAGGTCTTAAATTAAAATTTTATCAAATGGATTTTTAGTTTGAATTTCTTGACATTTAGATGAATGCAAAAACAACAACTTGCCATAATTGCCATGGCTTTAAATGGAAAAACATAAATATCTATCCAATTTTGACTATTTTTCTTTACGATCTAACACCCTTTCTAACTTGTTGGATTGTGACTACACCCAAATGGAATGCACTTGCCCCCAAACTGGGAAAAATCCCCCCTCACCTTGTCTTTTTATTATTATAATAATTTCATGTTCCCATATGATTCCCAATAGTTCATTATTTATGTCTAAT
>Ga0116228_10002677_pt1 | contig 15451 bp, 18 predicted proteins | sample S1TSphfallax_2_FD_89694 | JGI IMG/M metagenome (GOLD analysis project Ga0116228, IMG submission 89694) | Host-associated microbial communities from peat moss isolated from Minnesota, USA - S1T2_Fc - Sphagnum fallax MG | ecosystem: Host-associated > Plants > Peat moss > Unclassified | place...
AAACCATCACATGGAAGACAAAAGGGAAAGCCAAAGAAAAGTCAAAAGATGGAGGTTGTGCAAGAACCAAAGAAAGGAGAGAGCTAGTCCCTCTAATGGTAGGAAGCTATTTCACCCACAACCACTTTAATGTAGTTGTTCTAATGTTGTAGCACGCAAATCGTGAAATCTAATAATAGTAAGAGGTTTAGAATAATCATCTCCCACCAATGCAATCTTTCTTTCTATAATAGAAGTTAAAACATGTTGAAATTCAATATTAACATGATGCCTAAAAAATTGAATGCAAAAAAAAAAGACAAATGACCTTTTGATTTTCTATTGTGGAAAAGACGAGCACATTCCCTAATGAAACAATCCATATCATACTCGAGTGTGTCATGCACCTTCATGGCCATTGGAATAAAATAATGCCTTTCATGAAACCTTTTATATTTGTAGATTTTAATAATGGCATTAAGTTCTACAACTGCACTTGTTGGTTGACTAATGACACTTGCAACCATCTTTTTCCATGTTGAATTAATAACCATTCCATCAACAACAAAGACTTGGTCCTCACAAGTAATGTGGGGATCGGTTCATAATGAAATTCCTAACATAAGAACATATCACTATTTTCTCCATATAACATGCCCACTCTTTTAAGCGAAAACATACATGATGTTTCTAATGGCATCACGTGTGGTTATCCATTGACTTTTAAATGGACAACATGTTAGATGCATGCTAAATGTGTTTAATCCATGTCCAAATTCAAACATTAAAATACTAGATGCCGAAAGCTAAATCAAATCAAGACAAAAGTGCAACACTGAGGTGAAAGTAAAATGTGCAATGTTGAATGAACAAATAAATGGCTTAACAATCAACCATAGCCTTGTCCCCTTACCCAAACAAGAGCAAATGCAGGTTTTGGATGTTTAAAAAATGAAGTCATCCTCCAAGATAGACCTAAAAGATGCGTCATGATGGATGTCCATCAAAGAAATTTGTAAACTTAAGGCGTTGGTAAGTACCAAATTCTTAAAAGAAAGGTGCATCTCTTTGGTTACAAGAGGAAGGCTATTTCGAGCTAAACAAAGGCATGATTGAAAGAGGTGTGGGCCCCCCTTCAACCTAAAAAACATATTCTTCCAAAATGAGTCTATCGAAAATATGAAATTTGGAACATAGATATGGAACCACCAAAACCCAATTCCTTACAAAAGCAAATTAAATGGGTCATAAACCTTCATAGATAAAATATTTATATCGCCAAAGGAAATCAATAGTCAAGTTTAATGCCTTGTGCCTCCCATGACCCTGGATCCATAATGTTCCCACATACCTACATAATTTTCTTGTTGAAACTCGCCAAAAAAAACATGAAAGAAAAAAAAAAAAAACTTTATGTGTGAGATAAGAAAGTTGACAAGTGACACATGAGGACAAAATGCTCAACATAACATGTGCGTCCCAAAAGAAGAAAATCATTGATATGCATCACATCTTGAAATAAAACGTCATCTAAAATATTTGTGACAAAGTCTTAAAAAACCATTGGCACATTCAAAATGCGTAAGTCATTTGTGACAAAAATGCAATCTTGAAAAATCTTTATGCCTAAAAATATCCTTGATGGATTTTAAAGCTTGCACTTTGACACCTTGACCCTAAGCCTAATTAGGGCAAACTAGGTCGAAAGGTGATCAAAGACAAAGACAATTTTGCTCATAGGGTTCACAATGTGTGTATCATCCGCTAGGGATGGAAAAACACAACTAGGGTTTCACACAATGGTTTTTAGGAATGTTTGATAATGGGCCAAGGTAAATAAAAAACCCTTTAAAGGGTCACTTTACTTCTTGTTTGAAAAATACTCAATAATAATGAACCTCTTCTCATGCTACCCATGCTGGTATTAAAGAGAAAAATGAACACCATAAAAAACTTGGCAAAGGGGACAATGCTTGCCAAAGGTCCCCAAACATCTTGTAACTTCTTAAAGATAATAGTTCAAAAAATGTTATTAAAAACATTTTCAATGTCAACTTACATCGTGACCCAATCAAGGTGTAGGTCAAGAAGGGCCTTGATGCCAAAAGAGATGGCTTCACAACCTTTAAAGGTTGATACTTCGAACTAATTAAGGGGATAGGTGCTCTTGAAACAACCCCCCAAACTATAGGATAATGGAGAGACTAATAAATTGAAGAAACATTTCATTACGGCAATAGGACAAAGACCTCCAATGTCCTTTGTCATTATCAACAATTTGCTAGCTTCCAACATTAGGACCATTGACTTAAGAATATCACCATGAACAACAATAACAATAAACTAAAATAATTCTAAAAATCCTGGGGATGAGTCCTTTGATATGAAACATCTTGAGAAATATTTATAAACCATCCCAAATAACCCATTCGAGTATTGTTCTTGTGCACCTCAAAAGAACAAGCTCTCATTTGAAGCACTTAATGTGTAACCTTTGTTGCTTTTTATTTTTAAGTTTATGGGTCTTAGCTCAGAGTTAGGTTGTTCACCACTAAAATCACTAACATTAGATGTGTTCACATCTTTAGAAATTAGGTAATGCAACAATGTGTTTCAAACCATGACCCAATAAGTCAAGAAAAATGTGGATGATCTCAATGTTATGGGTGACTAATTTATTTTTGTTTCTTTGAAATGATTATTTTTAAGAAAATTAAAAAAGGGAAAAAAAAACGTTTGGCAAATACCTAGGTATCTATATATGGTTTAGCATATATCAATATAGGTATCCCCTAGGTCCCCCTTGTCAATTGTGTGGCCAGCTACTGCTGTGATGTTCCCCTAGTAATTCTCCTCTGTTCCCAAGGAGTTCCCCTAAGTTCCCAAGGAGTTCCCTACCGTTGAAAACCAGGAAATTGGCCATGTCTGGCGCATGCTGCGATTTGTTCCCTCACTCTTCAAGCTTACCCTTGCACTGTATACACGTATAATGTACGTATTTGTTTATTGATTCATATACATCTTGCTTATATGTATATACGTACGTATGCATTTCCTTTGAAATTGAGCTTTCCACTTTCGCATTTCCTCTTTACTATCTGCAAACCTTCACTTGCTGTAGTGTTCGCTCTTGCAGGGTTTGACACGGCTCCGTGGTGGTGCTTCACCATTTTGTTTGCGCTCCCATCTCGCCGCGTTTGACGACAATTCGACGCCGTCAAATCGCCCACTGTTCAATTATGGTACGCCAGTAATGCCGATCCCAGATGCTTTAAAATCGTCTTTGCGTTTCCGCGTGGTTTTTTTTTTTAAATTTTTTAATTTTCGTGAAACGACGAACTCCATTTCGAAGTACAAACACGAGATTAACACCCTGGTCTGAAGATCCCAACACGACAACTCCGATAACAAGTCTGATGTATTCATTTGCTGCTCTTTTGTTTCCCCCCGGACCCCGACCCGCGCCCTCATTTTGTGTTTTAAAGCGAGGATGACGACGTCATTCTCTCTGTGAACCAATGTCTCTCTCCGGTAAAGCATCGATGAGTTTTCTGAGAAGTGGCGGAAGAATTGGATCGGTTTTATGCAGCTTGAGCTTGAATCTGGATTCTTTTGCAACCTATGATACACTCTTGCCAACTAGAGTTTCTGTGTCTGTTGCAGAAAGGATTTTCTCAAGTAGCTAACTTCATGCGGCTTTCAGATGCCAGCTTTCCTGAAAACCTAAATTTGGTTTTTCAGGTCTTTCCTGTATAGGTTTTTCTGGTTGTGGTAGTTTTGGCACAATGTGGACCATAATGCCTTCTGTGTTCATTGTTCGACTTGAATTTGAACTGATGATGCTTTTGTGCAACAGAGTTTCCGAAAGACTCCGGCTGTCAAGCGAGATAGAAACAAGGACCGTTCCCAAGGTCTTACGGACGAACAGAAGCAAGAGATTCGTGAAGCTTTCGATCTTTTTGACACTGATCGCTCTGGTACTACTTAAAAAGCTTAGCCCTATACATTATGTTATTGGAAACTGTGTTATCATAAGACTCTAAAACTTCTTTGTCTGAACAGCACAAGGTTATCATCTCAAAGAATCTGTGGTTTCTCTGTTTTGCTTATCAAAGAAGGTTTCTCTCTGGAGTCGCTGCCTTCAGAATATTCAAAATGCTTGTTTCAAAGGTTTCTCATTCCTAAGTGGGGAGCCTGTCTCAGGGAGCCATTTCCTGTAAAGTTCCTCTCGAAGTCCTTTTTCTCTCTGTTTCTTTCCTTTTCTATTTCCTTTTGGGATTTTTCTTTTCTGGGACTTTCCCCTTTCTATGTCAGTCTTTTATCTTGAGGTATTTTGGTACTTTTTTTCTTGAAATAGCTGGAATTATTGTGTGTAACAGAAACTCAGTAACTCAGTACTGAGTTAATGTTTGATAAATGGTTAATGTTTGACATTAACCTGCAGCTATTGCTAGGAATTGATGAAGTTGGTGGGGTTGTTACAGTAAGTTGTCAATGCCATGCACTGTTGCTGTTGAAGGTCCTGAACATGAATATGATAAACACTGTCATTCAAACTGCTCATTAATTCTGTTTTCTTTAGGGTGGGATGTTTCTCTTTTCCATGGTTGCTGGTTTTCTTATCAGTTCCAAATTCTTTTCAGGTTGCCAAGAATTGTAAGTATTGAGAAATTTGCTGTACTTATGAAGATGTTTATTTGATTGGCAGGAACCATTGATGCAAATGAGCTCAAAGTAGCAATGAGGTATGAGATGTGCTTTGTTATCTTTATCATTCTTCACTCCTGTCTCTTTTGGAGTGAGACAATGTTCAATGTTCCTCTTCTACTGCTTGTTTTAACATCATCTAATATATCAAGGAAAATTCTTGTGACAGGGCTCTTGGATTTGAATCAAAGAAAGAGGTTAGTCATGGGTCACTCTATCAATCCTATTCATTCATGATGTTCTGTTACAGGGAGGAGGCCCTTGGAAAAAGTTGACTGGGAGTTTATAACTATCAGTTAGTGCTCCTCTGCCTTGGGTACAGGCAAAATGAGTACAATGTATTGAGTGTTGTGATTTACATCTCTGATCCAAGCCTTCATCTCTCATATCACAGGACATCAAGAAGATGCTAGACAAAATTGATGAGGATGGCAGTGGGGTAATTGAATTTGATGAATTCGTGAAAATGATGACTGCCAAGATGGGGGAGCGGGAATCTAAAGAGGAAATCAAGAGAGCATTTCGCTTGTTTGACATTGACGAAACTGTAAGTCTGCAAATCAATTCTATATGTTGTTTAGTGTTGCTACTTCATAGTTGTGGACTTCAAGATCTGATGTGTCATGTTCTTGAATTGCTTAGGGCCTGGTTTGGTAGGAGTATGGATATATGCAGGGAGAGATTAAGTTCAAATTTTGTAGTTTTTAGATTAGTCAAAGCATGGTGATGACCTAGATTCAGGGACGAGGAAGTGTGTAAAGACATATCTGTTTCTGTTATGTCATACATTGGCAACAGGGAAGAATTTCCTTTCCAAATCTGAAGCGGATTGCGAAGGAGCTGGGTGAGATTCTGAGCGATGAGGAGTTGAGGGAGATGATTCAGGAAGCTGACCGCGATGGTAACACATCATGCTTCCATTGGTTTTCTGTTTTTACTGTAGAGGGTGGCATTTGGACTCAACCTTGTTTTATTTGAGGATTGGAATCATAGTTTGACATCACTTTGGGTTTGACCATAAAGTTTCCATCTGCTGATCTCAAGTCTCTTGTAGATCCATACAACTGTGATCATTAATTGTTGCTTAAGTAATCTCTGTGCCATGAATTATGACATGTTTGCTGGTTCTTTCCAGGGGATGGTGAAGTTAACGAGGAGGAATTCTACAGGATTATGAAGAAGACCACTCTTTTTCGAACTTAATGGTCAAGTGGCATCCAGTTTGCTTGCCAAGTCTAACTGGCCAGTTTAGTAAAGGTCTCTTTTTCCACAGTACTAGCTGTAATTGGGAGGCATCATTTGTTTTGGAACATACTTTGTTGCACAAGGAGTCCTCTATTCTTTGGCAAGGAGGGCTTTCTTAGATGGGTGGTTGTGACAAATGATCTGGTGTATGAACTTCTTAACAACTCATTTAACAAACAGAATTGAGATATGTCTTATACTATTACAGATCTCACAATCCTTGCCAGTCAATATTCAGAGGGGGGACCCAGAGTACTAACAGACATGAGGAAGTTAATTGCAAAAGCTTGCTAAGGCTGGAAAGCAGTCTTATTTGATTGTGATAACTATAGATATAAATACATCTCTACCTTTTGATTCATTGGAGTGGACGCCCTTCTTAGATTTGCTGAATATTTCAATTCTCCAATTATGTTCGAAGGTTATATAGCTGAGGACCATGATGCTGGTCTTCAAGCAAGAAATGGGTTGTTAGGAAGGGAAGCCTTATTTACTAGAACTTTCCAGGGTGGGTGATGTTCACCTGGGGTTTACTATCTTAAGAGCTTACGAGGAAGCACAATGCTACAATCTCAGGGTGACTTTAGACTAGGGTCGAGGGTCCAGGGTCCAATGAATTTAAGCAATCTTATTGGTCGAAAGCTTTAAATTGTTCCCAAGTCCTTTAAATGAGGGTCAGAGACCAAAAAGTGGCTAATTGAGGCTAAATCTTCATGGCAACTGCTTTGGAGGGAAAATCAATTGTTCCAGACCAGAAAACAGTGTGAAAAGGAGAGCTTCTGATTTGAAGAACCAAGAATCAGGCTAGGTACCAAGGTGCAGTCTAACTCGAGGATTCAATTTGGTTCAAATCTATCCAAATTCGTACCTAGGAAACTGGACCCTGAATTGTTGCCCACCGATGTGACTGTCCACATATGGAGGCCATCTGCCATTCTTTGAGCACACTGGAGTTTGTTTGGGCCTGCATTGAGGGAGCATAAGGTTTGAGCACATTGGAGTTTGTTTGGGCCTGCATTGAGGGAGCAGAAAACTTTTGACAGTGACAAAACATGTGCTTGCAATTATTTCTACTTCAGAGCTGCATGGGTCTGAATCACTGACATACATGGGAATGACAAAGATCGCAAACAATACAACAATTTGGTTTGTCATCATAAGAACCACATTGATTAGAACAAAATTCAATGCTGCCCAAGCAATCATGCAGCTGCCAGCTCTGCAGATTGTTTAATACTGGAATTTGAGCTCCAAGCAAATTGAAGTATACAATCAATATCAAAAGATTGACTAGAAACTGAATACATAGCATGAAAATTCATATCTACCAGTACCATTTCCATTTTGATTGAATTCATAAGTCATTAGGTGATATTGGAACATTAAAAATACATAACCCTTCATTTATGTTAGCTATTCAGAAAAGGGTACTGCAAACTTTTTCTTACCAGCTTCTTGGTTCAAATTATGAATCGGTCAACAAACCACAAACAAGAGACTACCCAGGAGGGGCTTAACAAAACTTGGGAAAGACTATGTAAAGATTGTTTTGCAGCTTTCTTATTTTCTCACTTTTAGATACAAACTGACATATAAGTCATCAGAGTTCGTATGGACATCAACTAATTAGTGGAGACTAAATTCTCCATTGAGAAAATGAAGAGAATTCCATACACCAGCCTATAAAAGGGAACTAGAGAATGTCAAAACCAGATCCCTACTAATTGGAGGGGGTGAAGATAGGCAAAGCCTACTCTACCACATCCTCCTCAGATACAGTATCCTCCACTGAATCACTTTCCTCATCTGGAGTTGAAACTCCAGCCTCTTCATCTTCTACTTCAGCCTGTTCATCTGAGGACAGGGACTCATCCTCTTGATCCAACAATGGAGATGTAGTGTTGTTATCTCGTGCAGGGTTCACAGCTGAGTCATTCAATTGATTATCAGGAGAAGCTGTTTGAGGTTCCTTTGGGTTGTTAGGAGGTGGTGCAAGTTGGACCCGCTTGTATGGTCTCCTAGTATATCTTTTCCTCCTGCAACAGCATTTCACCACTTTCTCAATACTGGCAACAATTCAACAATTATTCATCTAGAATCAGATTCCATCCAATTGGTTCACTAATTTGCTTGGAGGTTTTGGAAAGTGAAGCCATCCCCCCAAAGAACTAAGCAAGACTGATTTGATCAGTGAACACCTTTAGGAGCATAACATGAAAACAAGGATTTAGAAAGCTTTTTCTGAGCAATATAAGCTTCCAGCACTTTTTCAGTGAAGCACCTATAGGATCATAACATGAAAACAAGGATTTACAAAACTTACTTCTTCTGAGCAATATAAGCTTCAAGCATTTTTTCTTCATCCTCAGAATAAACTGACCACTTCTCCACTTGTGAGCCTTCGATATTTGAGATATCTGTTTACCCCAGACACCAACCATCCACAAAACTTCAACACCTGAAGCAAAATCTCTAAGCAACCAAGGAGATAATTTGGGGCCTCTTTAAAATATTGAACCTAAACTTCAAAACTCAGGTTGCTCAAATAATCTTGGCTACCAAACCAACCTATAACTTCCAAAGTTATGATACGATACATACTGACCTTTTAAAGCAATGCATCATTGAATGGCCAGTAAACCAGTGTGTGTAGATAAGAAGATTCTAATATGGTAAAATGTTCAGGCAGACGGTTGTCCTAAAGAATATATCCTAAGTTTCTGCCATTTCTAGGATCAACAGGAAGACTCTGTGACAATGTTGGGTAGCAGTTGAGATAGCTGATAAAAAACTCAATAACCATTTCAGATCAATTTATTCATCTCCAGTGTCCAAAATGTTGTTGACCTTTGTTGTCTCCACTATTTTTTCATCTACCATTTTGGCAGATTTTCTGGACGACCAAGTTTCTGCAATTTTTCTAACAGCAACAGAAGATGCAAATCACATGGTTGTCTTGTTGACAGTCTCTTGTGACATACTAAGATGTGGACACAAATAAGTGAGGATCAACTCCTGACATACTGACACAAAGGTTACACCTAGACACAGATCTAGCAATGACCGGTCTCTTGTTTTTCTCTCCAAAATAGAAACTGACAATGATGATGGCAAACCTTGAAGCACTACAGAGGAACGATTATCAACCCCTTGAAGCTTCCAAACAGCTCGTGCTCCATCATCCCAGTGAATTGCATCTGTTCTGATTGCATCCACTCTCTGACCATCTAAACCCACCACACAAAAACCTTACATCACCAGACAGCTCAATTTCTGACTTGATTGATATTAAAGAAACCCTGAACAGCTACCAAAAAACACTATGGATTTGAAGGGCATATAACTGTGTACCAAAATGGTTTGGGTTATTATTCAAGAGAAAGCAATTACTTTGGGATCATTACAAAGTAAGCATCACAAGCAATAACAAAGTACCTTTTCTGGACAGCGACTTTGAATCTGCTGCCTCAGATAATTTGGCAGCTTCAGCTCGGAGATCAGCAAGGCAGGCCAATTGTTCTTCCTGAGAGAGGGGTCCTAGATGTTTCCCAGTGGCCAGCAAACTCTTTAGGTGTGCTTCCTTGCGTGTTTCACGGACTGCCTTTGCCTGCAAACCCACACAAGAAATGCCTGCGGTTAAGAGGGCTGAAGGACAAGATAGATTTGGACATATTTGTCAACACATAGTATTGCAAGAGAAATTGTCATCAGCAAATTTTTACGTAACTGATTCTCACATGCCTGAATGTCATCTTCTTGCAACAACACATAACCCATGAATGTAGTGAAAAGAACTCATGCCTCTTTCCTGAGAGCCCTTGCCTCCTCTCGATGATTCTTGTCACGCTCCTCTGTTTCAGTTATCACCGATTCAATGTAGTCTCTTGTAATCCTGCAGACACTATTTGTGTCAGCAACACAACAGGCATTTCTGAACAACCCTGAAGCTAGTGCATAATATTGAGACTGCAAGAGTGGAAAGACAATTGCGGCAAAAGTGACAACCTTTCAGGCTGATAATTGCATTTACCACCCACATCCTTAATAAATCCCCCTTGTCACAGTTCCTATGGACAGGAAAGTGAGGGACAGACAGGCCTTACGAAGTGGAGAGTGAATCATTGCAGAGAATGTTAAGAAGTTGCAACTTCTCATTGACTTGAAGATCCACATAACCTTCAACTCCACGCTCTAATGCAGCAATAATGCTGTCTAATCCATCTTCAAACAGTAATGTGGAAGTATGATGACCCTGTGTTTGATCATCTGCATTCTTTGGCTTCCGTTCCTTAGATAAAAATTCATCTTTTCTCTGCAGATATTTCTTCAGAGACTCAAGCCAAGAGTTCTTGCTCGTTAGAGAGTATGCAATATTACATCTGCATAAAAAAATCAAGAAAAATGCATTACAAAAAAGTGAAGTCTTAATCAACTCATGTCAAAATGTTGTCATTCCTGTGTGGTCACAGTTTGGAGTTCCCAAGAATTGAAATTCCTGTATTGAAAGCCTACTTAAGCTGACTGAGAATTCTACTTCTAAATATGCATATCCTCATTGAACCTCACAAGCTTCTTGGAACAACTTGGGAGCAAAATGGATGTGAATCTCTGTCTTCAGTTGGCATTTATGGCTAGAGTAACACTTTTTAGACAGCAGCATGATAAGGGATTGGATTTTCCTTCATTTTCATTGTCAGAACAATCCATTATGTCCAAGATTTAAAGTTCCATCAGACAGTGACTCATGTCAGAACTTGTACAGAGTACTTACGGCTCATCGCTTTCAGCAAGTATCAAAGTTAACAGCCGTACTTGAAATTGTATAACCTGGGACTGAGATCCACGCTTCATATTGCAGCCTTTAACAATTTCCTGTAATATCTTCACTGCCGCACCTTTCTTGATGCCAAGGGGCTGCACAGTCCAACTGGGCTATCAGAAGCAAAATACTAACAAATACCAGTCTGCAGAAATCACTATTGTCAATGTCACAGATAAGGCTCTGTCATGGATGACAAAACTCTCCTAGATGCAGAACATACAATGCTAAGCCATGCCAGTCTCAGTGACTATAGATTGTCACCATTCCACAGAGACCTAAGACAGGCACATAAAAAAGACCACTCCAGACAATCCTTTGCATTTTCTGGCCATTACATTCTACCTTAGAAAATGCACAACAGAACTCCAGTAGTTGCAAAGCAGGTCCAACGGCATTCTGAGGTATCTCTATGCCACCAACAGTGATGAGTAAACTCCCTGTTGGCAACACAATTTTCTCCTCCACTGAAAGCTCTTCCTGCACCTCCACTCTCTGTACCTGACAATAAATCAGCTTGCATTAGTTAATCAATTTGCCCTTAAATGTTTCATTCAGTTTACCAACCTCCTTATCCAAACAAACTCAAACAATGAAACTTTAAAACTCCACCTCTGCTAAGCAATAAGCAGAAGGTGGAAAATATAGTATCCACAGAGCTGAATCAAGTTGCAAAACAAGGATGAGTTGCACCTGATATATTGGAGGTGGGGCCACTGGGACAACAACCTCATTAACACTTGCCAGCAGTCCTCCAGGAACCCAGCGTGCCCTCCTAGGCATTCTCATAGTCTGAATTGGTCCACTATTGGTCCCCTCAACAGCTGGTGTTTGTACACCAACTGCATCCTTGATAGCATCTTTAACACCTGGACTTGCCAATCCATTTGAAGCAAGTTGTGCTTCATGTCTCATCCCAGTGCCCTCACCCATCCCATTCCTTGCTCTTGCTTCTATTGATTGTGCAAAATGAGATACTGTAACCCCGTTGTATTCAGATTTTGCCATTGCTCTTTGAATTGGAGGCCCTGAGTTATCCTAATGGCACACATAAGATGCAATTCAGCAGATAGTTTTGCTGTGGCACATGTTGCTTTTGATATAAATCCACCACTGTAGTCTGCTTCCTTTCATGATCACATTCCCCATTCAAGTGATACACAGCTAAAACCCTCAATAATGAAACATGTGATCAAAGACCTGATATCACAAGTTATCTGATGAATGATGAGAAGGTAGAAACCCCAAACCCTAAACCCAAAGGCCTTGCCCCTCCTGCACTGGTTGATGCCTCAGATGTACCAGTTTCATTTAACAAGGGATTGCAAGAGGTAAAATTTGGCATGATATTTTTGATAGCACTTGAACAAGATGTAGAATTCATGGACTTTGTGCCATGTGAGCATGATCACCTGAGCACATGGATGCTGCTCAAGAAGCTCTGCAACAGATCCATACCCAATAGCCTTAGCTGTGTGGGCAAGAATTCCTGTGGGAGGGCGTCCTTGCTTCTTCCTGCAATATAACTCAAATCATGAGTAAACTTTGGATGTCAACTTTGCTTGTTTAAGTACAGAAAGGTTTGAACATTGTGAAGATTCCATCTCCCACATGTAGATGCTGGTCCTCCAATATATGGCTTTTGCATTGAGTAAGATCTGACAGACTTTATAAGTTGCATACCAGTTTGTTTCTCCAGAAATACAAGTCCAAACAATCCAATGCTGGTACATATTGTAAGCGACCTCGAATCCAACAGCAAGCATATACCATCATATGTCAAAACCCAACATACTCACATGCAAATACTGCAATTGCAGTTTCCTCTACAGCGGGGGCAGCACCAAGACTCATTGGAAGCAGAATCTCCCACCATTTCACCATACCTTCACATTCAAAATGAAGGCACTCATTAGTCTTGTATCTGCTAATTTGTCCACAGTGGCAGAGTCCAGCATCAGAATGTTGAGATGAGTAATATCTAAGACATTATAAGAATCCAAACTGTTTAACACAATCCTTGAATTACTGCTCCAGAAGTTTTCTAACATTTAGGGTTGCTGGACAGGACCACTGACTCAGCAAACGATAGAAGCCCGAAGAAGAATTAAACAGACCTGTTGAACAGGCACTTGGGACAAAACTTTTGCGTGCAATTTTTGCTCCTGCAAACTGCCATGAACTCCAGTGTTTTCTGCCGGCACTGCCACCAGTTCTCTATGTCTCAATATGTTAGAAAGTGTGGTCTTCAATGAGATACATATCAAGCAACTCTAGCTTGCATAAATGAACAGATGTATTCTGAGTTCAATCCAGCAGAAGAAACTTCACATCACTATGTCAACCACCAAGCACCATGACCAAGTCTCTTCCCAAGGTACCAATTTCCTGGGTTCATTAAGGCAGAAGGAAATGTCACCTGGTGACATGTTTGCCCATTCTCAGAATCATAAATGCGAGTTCCAACCATGCGAACTGCAGGGAATTTGCGACGCTTACGACCAGCTGGCTGCAGACTTGTGTCTTCAGGTGATGTTCTAATGGTCTTGGTGTCAAGCAGTTCTTCGCCAGTTTGTGATTTCACTCCTCTGCCACTTGGAACATCATCCTGTTCAGGTGACTCGAAGCTAACGTCTGTAGACATTCTGCTCATGGCCATAGAAGCTTTTGCCTCCATATTTGCAGTGGATGATGGCTTGAGAACACTTTGTTTGGCAAGCTTTCCATCTGACAAAGCAATTGCCTTGGCCTGTGCTACTTTGACCTTTCTGCTAGAAACCCTTGGCTTCTCAGGAACCATACCCTTAGATTCTGTACCTTTCGATGAGGGCCGAAGGCGACCCAGGATACCATCTTCCGAAGCGAACCCTCCACTGGCCAATTCACTAGCCGATTTCAAGGTCTCACTCTCGTTTTCGAATCTATTTTCTGCAGTGAGATCTACCAGATTAGACCGCTCATTCGCTCCTTGCAGAGACCCACGTCGCAGCGGGACTTTCTCATAAGGACCAGTCGAGTGATTCTTTGGCGTATGTGACTCTCCGTTTCGCCTCTGATACTTGGTAGGGGACGGCGCATCCTGGACGTCATCAGAGGAGCCTTTCAGCGATGCCCTGGTCATCCTTCGTTGAGGAGGAGAAGCTGATAATCGAGTTTTGTGAATCGATGCCTCCATCATACTACTTCTCAGAGCTTTTGCGGGAGATTCACCAGTCAGGTATTGCTTCCTCTTCCTAGCTTTCTGTTCACAACCAGAAAATAACGAACAGAGAGCAGCAATCAATAATGCAAAAACAACTTGGTCGACATATCAGCCACCTTCTTCACAACATCAAAAAGCGCAGGCAACGCAAACGGCAACACCTCAGCAGATGGTAACAAATAGAAGAATATAGACAAAAGCGAGAACGCGATCACGCACTTCTTAGACTGAAAAGATCATACGTTTTACAACGGCGAAATTGGAGCAATCAACCAAGGAAGCGAGGAAGTCCGAAAGAGAAGAAGAAGAGGTACTCACTGGCTGCGGAGGGGAACGCAAAGCGGAAGAGGTCGGTGAAAGTTGCAGATTGGCCGCGCCATTGCGTGTCGTTTTCAAGCCCTCCTTTGCCATCCCTGCTGCTGCAATTCTGCTGGGTAAGTCGGCGAAAGAAGAGAATTACAGCACCACATTTAGGAGCTTAACAGAAATCAAAAGAAAAATCGACCAAACCGGATCCAGCAATTGAGGATCGGTCTCGCGCGGGAGACCGAATGCCGACGAGTTCCCGCCGGTTTTGAATTGCATTTTCCCGGGATGGCCTCGAGGAGAAGAGAGAGAGAGAGGGAGAGAGAGGCGTCACAAGCAGCCGCGGGGTTTAGAGTACCAAGCGGGATGTTTGGATGAAAAGTTTCTAGGCTCATTTGTGAAAACGAAAAGTTGATTTCGGTTATAAAGGTCTTGGGATGAAAAGTGAGTTTTGCTTTCATTATGAAATGGGTGGAGAGAGAGAGACGTCACAAGGAGCAGTAGGGTTTAGGGTTTCGAGTATTGAAGTGTTTGGATGAAAAGTTAATCTTGTTTCATTTGTGGAAAGGAAAAGTTGAATTGGATGTTAGAGGTCTTTGGGATGAAAAAGTAAGTTTTGCTTTCATTATGAAATGGGTGGAGAGAGAGAGAGACGTCATAAGGAGCAGTAGGGTTTAGGGTTTCGAGTATTGAAGTGTTTGGATGAAAAGTTAATCTTGTTTCATTTGTGAAAAGGAAAAGTTGAATTGGATGTTAGAGGTCTTTGGGATGAAAAGTAAGTTTTGCTTTCATGGTGAAATGAGAGAGGGGAGAGAGAGAGAAGGGTCACAAGCAGCCCTAGGGTTTAGGGCTTATAGTATTAAGGTCTTTGGATGGATAACTTTCGGTGTACCTAAGACCTTAATATGGTTTTTAATATACCTAAACAACTTCCTCGTTAGCTAGTTACCATACATTGTCATGATAATGGAGATGAAGCATGACTTAAGGTGCCTTCACACTTGGTGTTAGGGGCTTTAGTGTTGAGTCCGCTAACACGATGCTAGTCATTTACAACTTTCACTTACTTACCATAAACATTTTATATTAAGCTAACATTCACTTAACATTAAGCTATTGCCCATTTAACATCGGGTACCACCTAGGATGTCACCTAAGATTTTCATTTAACACCGACTTAACTTCAAGTGCGA
>Ga0116228_10002678_pt1 | contig 15448 bp, 8 predicted proteins | sample S1TSphfallax_2_FD_89694 | JGI IMG/M metagenome (GOLD analysis project Ga0116228, IMG submission 89694) | Host-associated microbial communities from peat moss isolated from Minnesota, USA - S1T2_Fc - Sphagnum fallax MG | ecosystem: Host-associated > Plants > Peat moss > Unclassified | place: USA...
GGTTTTGCTGTGTAGTGTATCAAAATGACAATGTATCAATGCATCATATTTTCATCATGCATCATGTTATGTCATCAATATAAATCTCATGGTATATACATATTGTGTAAGCAAGGGTGATTTTTTTTTCAAAATGACTCCATAGAGAAGAGGCTACCTCCTATTCATATTGGGATTAAATTTTTTGTTGCAAGAAAATTGAAAATTAGGTTTTAAAAAAAAAGAATATTGAAAAGACAATTGCAATTTAATCATCACGTTTCAAGATTTAAACAAAGACATATAATTTATTTATTTTGAGATTGGTTTTCGGTTGCTAAGGATTGTGACTTGCATGGACTAGGTATAGCCCTATCCATAAGGTGACCAAGTTTTGGTGGCATTTTTAAAATTTTTAAAACTTTGAAAGAAACTTTACGTTGTTGAAATGAATACAAAAGTTTAATTATCACATTCAATGATTAAGATTCTTTTAAAATATTTTTTTAGGGTCTAATTTTTTTATCATTAAAGGTTTACAATTGGGGTGGACAAGGTCCAACCTTGTCCATAAGGCAACTAAGTTTCAATCACCAAAAAATAAATTAAAAAATTAAAAAAAATTTATAAACAATTTGGACCATTGAAATGGTGATCGAAATTCAATCATCACATTTCAATTGTCAAGATTTTTAAAAAACATTTCAATTTTTCTGAAGGCCAATTCTTGATTCTTGCAAGATTACAACTAGGTTAAAGAAAGTTCAACCTTATCCATAAAGTAATGGAATGTTTGCAAAAAAAATTAAACTATGAAATTAATGATCAAAATTTAGTTGCCAATCTTAAAGGACAATATTTTTTATATTAAAAAAAACTTTTGTTGGGACCATTTTTTGGTCACTATAGGACTTCAATTAGGGTGGACCATGTCCAATTGTGTCCACAATTAGGTGATTGAATTTTAGTGACAAGAAAATTAAAAACTAAAATTTGAAAGAAAACAAATTTGGACTGTCAAAATGTGAACCAAAATTTAATCATCGCATCATAATGGTAAACTTATTTTCTCAATACTAGTTTTCGATTGTTGTGCAAGATTATGATTTGAATGGATCAAATCCAACCTTGTCTATAAGGCCACTGAATTTTAATTACAAACAAGTTTTCAATTTGCAAAATAATTTTGTGATGGTTAAATTTTGGTCACCATTGGGATGAATAATTTTATTCTTACAAAAAAAAAATATCTTGACCTAATTAAACCTTATGTTGATCTTAGGTCGCCTTGAAGTAGATGTGATATGATGTTATGTTGATGTCAAAATTGATTTGTCTAATGTGGCCTAACAAGGTTGACATTGATAACCTTGGTGAACACAAGTGATTCAAGTTTTTCCCAAGGTCAAAATGCCACAAAAACATGATAATTGTTGCAACCCCACTTTTGGAAAAGTGTGAGGATGACACTCACACTCTCGAAATGGGGACTTGGGAGTCCTCTAGGACTCCCGAAATTTCAAAGTTCAATTGCAAGGGTCAAAACACCTCGCCTTGAGGTATTCCTTATATTGTTGGAAAGCTATCGAAGTGTAGATGTCAAAAATGACCTTGCATGAGCCATTTGGACATCTGTAGCACAAGTTATGGCAAAAAGAAGGGCCGGGAGTTAAATTGCCAATTTGACTTCTGACCACTAAAAGTCGGGAATCGACCTGACCCCGGTGTGTAAAAGTGGAGTGTGACACACCGTTGGAAAGCTCTCAAGGAGAGCTACAAGTTTGCTTCAAACCTCATCCCAATCAGAGGTTTGAGCAAAGAGTTATGAACTTGCAAAATCTCGAAAGTCCAAACCAGGACAGTTTCGGATGTAGGTGTCGTGGAGAGACACAAAGAATATTGTATGGGAGAAGGTGGTGGCTTCCCTTAAATCTGGGCCGTGGTGAGTTTTGTGAGTCTAGGGTTGCCCATGACTTATCTTAGCATTAAAGGTGCTCAAGAATGTGAATTAACCAACGTGTTGGTTGGTTTGATGCAGGTTCAAATTAGTAGCTAAAGCTTGTCACTCTTCCTAGTCCCATCCTGGAGCTTCAACATGCCCGTCTACCCCTTTTAGTGCTGACAGCTGGGAGCGTGCCCCTGAGTTCCAAACAATTTCGTTGTTTGACTGATTTAGACCCAACTTGGGTCCAATAAGGAACTTGGGAGCACGTCAATAATCTAGTTCTTTTTTAAAGGCATGTAGTGAATTGAATTATTGAACTACATTTTCATTTCTTAATAATGATGTTTTTCATTATGAATTTCATTTTGGGGTTTATACATTTTTGCCCTTCTTCACAACATCTTAAATTGGATAACATTATGCAATATTCAAAAGTTTTTGTGTGTTAGGATTGTTAAGTGTGATGTCCCTTAACTAGGAAATCCTTTTCACTAAATCCAATGCATTTTAATTTCTCCTTCAAGTTTCCCTCCAAAATTGTAACTTTTAAAATTTTATTTTGTGAAACCTAAATTTACCTTTTTCATCCAAACAACATCAAAACAACAAGGCAAATGCAAAAGCACTAAGGAAGATGGGGAACAACAATGAAAATAGAAAGAAATGTTAAAAATTTTATGTGGTGATGGGAACAATGCCTTAATGATGGAAATACATGTTTTACATTTTTTCCCCATCACATTGTCCTTTTAAGGGCCTTATCAGTCATTCTATTGTGTCAATATTTCTTACCAATGACATCCACTTGTCATCCATATTGCCGAAAAAATACCCAAAAAAATATTCTATCCACCCCAACACCCCCCTAGTTGTTTCATCATCCTCTCCCATCCTTCATTGTCACCTTGTCATCCCCTATCATCATTTATTACCTTAATGTCAATTGAACTAAACTAGAGTATCCTCTACACCATGCCACCCAAGTCCAATCCATATTTTTTACCAAAATGGCTGGATTTGCAATGTTCAAAGTTTGACATCTTGTCCCTAAGATGTCCTTTTGGGACATGGGGCTAACAACTTTGATGTGTGTATCATGCCATTTTGTTCAATCATGAGTGGAAGATTAGAGTATGCCAAATAGTCCAACCAAATGAATAATAAATCCTTGCCACAATGTCAAAATTAGCCACACACATACACTTGAAGTAATTTTCATTTTTTGCAACATGTAATTTTTTTGGGTTTATTTTTTGAAACGTGATTTTAAGGTTACATCATCTATCCAACCCTGCTTTTCACTTTCATTTTTGGGTGTCGAGTTGGAAGCATTTTAAATTTTAATGCGTAATGCTTTGAAATTATTTGGCACTTGTGTTCATGCATTTCATTTGCAAAAAAAAAGGGGGCTTTGAGGAGGCCAATCAACAAAAATTTGAAGTGGAATTCTAGTATAAATCTAAATCACTATCTTTCTGCATCAAATTGTGAACTTTTAATCTTTTTAATGTTTTTTGTGAAAACACATTTGAGAATGTGAAAATACTTTAGTGAAAAAATACAAGATAAGAATGGGAAAGGAATCGAAACATAATGATAAGTTGAACACTCCTATGAGGTAAGGTCAAGTGCATAACTTTACTATGGAAGTTTTTGACAATGCAAATTACCATTTACTACAATGTTTGTTGTGAATTATACATAAACTTAGCCAAATCTTCCCATGTACAATTAAAATTTTGTTGGCAACAATAGAAGTAATAGATAGACCTGTTGGATTATATAGAGCACATCTTGTAATTTGATAAGATATTTGACAAAATCTAAATGGCTTAGGACATTATAAGAGGATGCGAAAATTGCAATTGACCTTAGAATTAATTGAGTGCAACATTGTCCCTTATTTGAATTAGTTTGGTGTTGTAACTCACTCTTGTAATTTGATATTGCAATTAAACAATTTTACTTTTACACAAATGAAAATTTTAAATGCATGATGATTCAAAATATTGATATATGGGAATGAGGGTGTCAAAAAAGTTGTGTAAGGTTATTTTTTCAAAACACTTAGTATGATTAGATCAAAATAATTGCTAATTAATACCAATATTACTTAGTCCTAACTTTTAAAGAAAACTTCCAATCCCAATTTGAATATTTTCTAATTGGAGATAACTTTTGAATATGGTGTAAGGATTTTTTAAATTTGAAACAACATCGAGTTCAATTCTAGACTTGATTCTTAACATTTTAAAACATTTCCATTCAAACATAATGAAGGAACCATGCATGCCAAGGCCAAATCCTTTCCAAGGATTGTGATTGACATGTGGCATTCATGTCTTGGTCTATTTTGAAACCCTTTGCATTGAAACCCCAACAATTTATCGAATTGAATTGTGATTTTGAAACCAATTAATATGACCCATAATACAATAATTATTGATTTTTTTGCATCATTTGTACATTATAGTCAAATGTACAATTTTGGTTTTCACCGTGATCACAAATTATGAATTCAATGTGGTGAAGGGAACAATGTTATGATTACAAGACACTTGTTCCATGTTTAGTTCCCCAATGCACTTGTCATCCATCCCATCATGTTAATTATTCATTTGTACTAATTGTTAAATTAGAATAAATACATATATTCCCATTCTCCATGTTCCATCTTGGTTGTACTTTCAAGTGCCCATTGTTGTCCACCTTATTATCCCTAATGTTCATTTGTCACCCAAAGACAAAAACAAATTTGTGTATGTATCTACAATTGTGCATAAACAACTACACCCTTGTGGCATTTGTAATTTAGCTTGTGAATAAAAAATGACATGATAGATTTCCCTAAACACAAATATCTGTAGTATTTTGATTATGACATTATTGAATGTCAATGTTTGAGGTTAACAAATTCATTTTTTTCAAAAAGTAATTAATGGTGACCTTTTAATACATCCGAAGGTACAATTTTTGTGAAAAAAGTTTCATAAAATTTGTGCCATAATGGACCATTATATTTTTTCAATTATAGTATATTTCAAAATCCCTCAAACTTTCATGCCATTTTGAATTGGTTTGGAAACCCTTATTTTGAATTACTTACAATGTTTATGAAGGTGGCTCATTATTAAATGGACTCATGATTACAAATTGTGATTTTGGTGAATTTATTTACAAGTTTTGTTTTATGTATTGTTATAACAAAGGTCATATGCACATTAAGAAGTCCTCCATTTGGTGTAAAACCTTGAGTTTCAAACAATTAAAAGATTACGCCTAAAGTAAGTTACATAATAATGATATATTGAGTTTCTTTTGTAAAATTAAAAAAACAATTGACTTGGGATACATTATAATCCACAAGGGTGCATAAAAAACTACCAAGTTATGTGATTTTATGGACACTCTAGCTTGCAAACATCAAGTTCAATCTAATGTCCCAACCATCCATCCTAGCCAATGTTTTTTTCATATTTGCAAGGTAGCACATGTGGTTATTTGCATGTAGTTGAAATATGCCAATTTGGCAACTAGAACTTTTTTTGGGTGATCAAGTGGCTATGCTCGTTTAGACAAGCTTGAAAACCAATTACAAAATCAAATGGAGAAGAGGAAAATGAAAGGAAACCTTATGTTATTTGAAGTATACAAACTAGCAACTGAATAGAACCCAAGGTAAAGTTATTATGTGAAACTCCATGTAGGTAAATGGATATTGAATAAAATTTCATGGAGATCAACTAGTTAACACTTACATTTCAATGGTGAAAAAATGGCAACAAGGTGCAAAATTTAATAAACATTAAAAATCTATTGCTAAAATCTCCTATGGGGATTGATCTCTTGCCTTGAAGACCTTACCGACTGTGATAGGAGATTTCTTGGAAATATATATAAATAACTTCAATGAAGTTCAAATTGTGCATAAAAAAAATATTGTATACACCTCAAGGCTCATACCAACTAAATCAATAGAATTGATTGAAATGAAACAAATATTGCAAACATCATAACAAAAACACATGAACAACATCTTACATAAAGTTTTATGGTATAAAGGTTTTTGGTTGTTTGAACTATCCCTTTACACCATGGCAGGATTTTGCAATAGTGCAAAACTCATTGTTGCAACAAATGGGAAAATGTTCAATGTAAAAACATTTGAACAAACATCTTGATAATCGTATCCAAATGGGTTGTCAATCTATTGCTTAACTTTTTTTCATAAACCCCATGTTAGGTAAACATCTCTCATCTTCAACATTATCCACAGTCATGACCATGGATAACTTAATGAATTTTAAGCATTTAAACAGCTAATGAGAAAACAATTGATTGTTGGCCAAGTTTGTCCATATTTTAATGTAGGATTTACAATCTAGAAGAGGCTTCATGGCAACATGGCAATTGGCAAGCATAATAAGTTTGAAAAAGTTGAATGTTACAACAATAATGTTTTGTCAAACAAAGGCAAGATGATCAATTATTTTGGGCCAATCTACTTGCCAAAATGATAATGTGTTTCAAAATGGAAAGTTAAACCATAAACTTTTACTCAGCTTCATGTTGCACCCAAAATTAAAGAAAGATCACACTAATGGCATTCATAATGTCTTGAACTGGGAATTGTCGTTCAAGTTCTTAAATGAGGCCAACATTTGCAACATTACATTGTTGTTTCATGGCTTCAATTATATTCACCTGATCAAATTTAAAATCACAACTTACACAACTAATTAATACATCCTTCTTATGAACCATGTATGTGTGAAAAAAAAAATTGAAATTCCACATACTCCACACCAAAATTAGGTTAAAAATCCAAACCATATGTAAGGGATCATATGAATAATGCACAATTTTGCAAAGGATGTTTGAAAAACTCCATCGACATGCCCATAGTTCATAATTGCATCAACATACAATCTATATAGATCTCCTTCACAAGCTTTAATTACATCAACAAAATCACAAATGAATACATCGCAAGCTTGAACAAACTTTGAAAAATATTGCATACATTCAAACAAGGGTAAAATATAGCTTAAATCCATAAAGGTTTCCACATAACAAAGAAGGTATAGGTTTCCTTTCATTGTTGTGTTTGATGTCTGCTCATCAAACATGTGCATGACTAAAGACTAATACTCTGCCACGATGTGTTGGTAGGATACAACATTGAAATCCAACTTATCTTCATGTTGTGCAATATTTTCAGCGCCTTCTTCTCTAAAAAATTGGCCAACTTAGTTCTTTCCAAATATCATTTAAGGCTTTGTGAATAATAGTTGTAAACATATTGGAGGAGCGCCTCAATCTTTGCAACAAGGACAATCAAAACAACATCTACACAACTAAATTAATTCGATACATAATACAATGCACACCTAATAAGAAAGGTGCATGTTTTTCCTTCAACTCCATTATAACCCTAGTATTTGAACCTTGGAATGTCGTCACACCATCCATTCCAAAACATACAAGCTTCAAAACCAAGTTAGACTTCAAAAAACCATTAAACAATAACAAAATAATGCAATTACCTTTTTCAAATTGTTAGCATGGGAACCTTCAACAACTTGTCACAAGGTTGAAAGAATTGGGAGCCATTTCCACCTTTCCATAATGTACATTTGGACAAAAATCAATATTTTTTTGTCAATGGTGGTCACTTCATCACAAAACACAAACTAAACCAAACTTTTTGGAGTCTCCATTTGCAACTTGTTGAACCACAAAAGTTGGCCCATGAAAAACAACATAATGTCGTTCATTCTTGACATGTTGGCTAGTGTTGCTTATGTAGTATTGACTAACAACCATCATTGGATGTGTAGACATTGATTTCCAACAACTTGCATGTTTTACAATCCATCAAACTTAAAAAGTAACAATTTTTCTCTCTTTTCAACCTCATTGCAAGTTCTACAACTTACATGGGTCATCTTCCCTTCACAACCAATAACTATTTTATCCCATGGAAACTTAATAGCTCAAACATCTTGGAACACCTAATTGAGTTCTCACTCCTTTCAATTTTTTTGGGTAAGAAAAATATGAATGAGACAACAATTGGAATTGAATTAACTACAACAATGCCATAAGATGAAGCTTTTGGAATTCCTTTTGAAAAATGGGATGGATGCTTACCTTTGTGCGTAGTGTTAGACACTTGCAACCATTGTTCACCCAAAATCATGTTCACAAATTCTATTGGAGGTGCACATGGAAACAAATCATCATTTGAAACATCACTTGTGACGCGCTCCCAAGTTCCTTGATAGACTCAAATGTGAGTCTGAGGTGAAAATAATGGAAAAGTAAAAAGTTGGGGCATGTTTCCTGGCTCGTAGCACTTTGGGGGTAGAGGGGCGTGCTGGAACTCTGAGATGGGACTAGGAAGAATGACAAGCAATCACTCACTCACACGGACCTGCACAAAACAACAAGTTGGTTAGTGCATAGTTGGAACACTTTTGGTGCTAGGATTCACCATGGGCAAACTCGGACTCACAAAACTCACCACGGCCTGGACTTGGGGGAAGGCACCACCTTCCCCCTCATAGTATACTTTATGGTTGGCCACAAGACCAACCCCCAAATGTCATTTTGTCTTGGGAGTCCCAAAATTCGCCTAGTTGGGATTCTCACAACTTTGGGGGTCCATAATTTTGCGTGGAAACCTCTAATTGAGATGAAGCAAAGTTGTAGTCCTCATTGAGAGCTTTTCAATGGTATGTCGCGCACCACCTGCAAACAAAAAATTATGGGCAATTTTCGACTTTTAGTGGTCTGGAGTCAAATTATCAATTTGACTCCTAGCCCTTCTTTTGGCCATAACTTGTGTTTCAGATGTCCAAATGGGTCATGCGAACTCATTTGAAACATCTATGTTCCAAGAGCTTTTCAATGATATAAGAAATTTTTCAATTCATTAGGTTTTGACCCCTGAAATCGTTATTTGAAAATTCGTAAATCCACTAGGACTCCAACTCCCAAAATGGAAGCTCCCTTGGGAGTGTGAGGGTTCATTCCTTCACATTTTCTTTCACTCCCAAGCTTCCTTCTTGGTTTGCAACTTTGCAAGCCTTTGCTTTGGTTGCAAGCCCAAGGTTAGGGTTGGGACAACTTGGGGAAGAAACAACATCTAGGGGATTACAAAAAGAAACAAACTTTCAATACTTGAAATTCAATGGAACCTTGAGTGGGAGTATTGTCCAAAATGCACACAAATCTGAGTTGAATCACAAAATCCTTGATGCATCAACACATTTAAACCCTAAACAAACCTTGATCACAAACACACCAAAGCCTTATGGAAAAAAAATGTTACAACACATGTAAACAATGAGATTTATATGTAATTGAAAGTAACTCAAAAGCACACTACAAAGTGCAACACCAAAATATTTACCACAAACACTAAAAGTTTAGTGCAACATCAAAGTATTGTAATAGAACACAAAAGTTCATGTACACCAAAAACCTTAGATTACATACATTAAAATGTAAGAATGCATTTCATAATGCTTCAAAAACATGATCACAAATTTTATGCACAATGATGATCTTAAGAGGGATGGGATTATCATACTTCAAGGTTGTTGAATCGTGGATCTATTGTCGCAAGCTTGAAAACAACACACCATAATTTGCAGCAACAATATTTGTAGCAAGCTTGAAGGCAACAATAATAGCACCAAGATTTGTAGCAAGCTCAAAAACAACAACAACAACACCAATATTTGCAACAAGCTTGAAGGCACCACCGGGAATCAATATTTGTAACAAGCTTGAAGGCAACAATGGAATTTGTAGCAAGCTTGAAAACAACAATGGGATTTGTAAGAAGTTTGAAAGTAGCAAGCTTAAAGGTAACAACAATTGTCCATTAGAACTTCTCTTTATTTGTGAATGTCTATTGGCACTCCTAAAGCTAAATGTTTGGCATTTGAACAACCTATTCTAAAGGTTTGGTGAAGATGAAGGTAACAATGACAACAAATCCAAAAGAGAAACTAACATCAACATACTTTCACAACAAGGTAGTAATGGCAAGCAAAAAACTAGTTTCAAATGCTAGAAAACACAAACATGATGGACGCAATTACTAATGTGAATTGATCAACGTCATGATCGGATTTTAACCTCCAATGCCTAAAGGGTTTCGCAAAGATGGTTATAATGGATTGAATTTTCATCAACAAAATGGTTCTTGTCACATCGCAAGCCATCAATTGTCAGTGATTTTGGCCCAATCTAATGGTTTGAAATAAACCTAGGTGGTCAAATGCCCCCTTTTTGGCTCGAAAAAATGCTAAATTTTGCCAAAATAAAAAACATTAATCCTAGGAATCTTGTTGTCCTTGCCCATGACCATGTTATCTTTGTTTTCATTAATCATTCAAAAAAATGTTTTGTGGTGATGTCCATTATAATGCCTTTCATAATCCACCCCATAGTTTGCACCAATAATTTATCACCTAAAGAAAAGAAAAGAAATTATGGTTGGCATCCACTTCGACAACCTCAACATCCTTCTTGATGTCCCTTGTCATCCACCTATTGTCCCTATCCCTCATATATCATGTGGCCTTTTTAATATAATATCCTAGTAAGGTCCACCTTGTTGCAATGTTTAAATGTTGTTTTCACCCTATTATCCTTGTCAATTGTTTGTTCTCAAACTTTCAAAAAACATTTAAAAAAACTTTGTAGTGTCCAACTTGATGGCTCAAAATATTTAGGGAATGTCCCCATCCTAGGACCTTACCATACACATTTTGAGTTGGCAAAATTGTGAAGTGTTGAAACTAGTTGACGAATATTTTGAAATGTTAAACTTGTCATATTTTGAAGACTTTTTTTGAAATTGCCAAATTTGGACTATAGGTTCTTAAATGTGGCCAAAAAAATATCAAAGCTTCAAAATGTTTCTACTTTCCTCTCTAACTTGTAGCCAAGTTTTGTTATGTCCTCTTGTCCATGATTTGAATTTTTTACTTCAAAAAATTGAAAAAAATAACAAAGTGACCTTGAGTAATGTGCTAGAACCTTATCTATAAATAACTATTCTACAACCTTGGTAATTTCAATACTAATTATATTATTCTTAGAAATGTTTAATTATTTTTTTCAAATTAAAAAAATGTGAAAGGAAATATTGAATCTTCAAATATATTTTATTTACCAAAATTTGAAATTTGAAATTAATTAATTATTTGACACACACATGTTAGAGTTGTCAAGGTATTATAATATTACACATTGTATTGGCAATTCACTCAAGATAAACCAGAAAAAATAAAAGTAGACCACTAAACTTAACAATCTCATGAGCCTAAAAAATAATTCTTTATGTCTACATACTAATGACCCAATGCTACTAAAGATTGAAAATTAAAGTCATTTTCTACCATTTCCATTAGTCTTTTAAAATTTCCACAAATTGAATATTGATTCATATTAATTAGTTGGGAATACTTATTATACATTTCTTTTTCTTGACCCATTTTAGTTTTGTCATTGGCCCAATGCCCAAAACATACACTCCAAGTTATGGCACATTTAACATATAAATTATGTGGATGATTTGTTGAGTACAAAATTCATGCATGCAAGTTCAACTTAGAAGACACTTTTATTTATAAAAGTTAAACTTCACACATAAAGTTTTATTTATGAACATATAAAAAAACACAACTTGGAAATAAGTCTATAATATGAATACGGATGAACATAACATGTTTAGAAAACCTATCAGATGTCCTTGTAAAATTTTGTTGATCACATATTAGAGATGGCAACTTGCAAATTTCCTATAACTTTTCAACAAGTTGTGATTTTCCAATCTTTCTTGACCTAGAACCAGGGTTTGTGTGCTCATAATTTTGTTTTATAACATCATCCAACTCCACAACTTGGGGCATCATCATGCATCTCCATAAAAATTGTGACCTTAAATAATCCATCTTGCTATTTTTTGTATGGCAAAACCCATGATGTTGCTAGATAAGACTATCTAGACCTTAACATTTCCAAAATAACACCTAAAAGAATACTACCAATCTTTTTTTTCATGTTGTATCTACAAAAGGTTACAACTTTTTCCACAATGTTGCTATGTGTCAAACAAATTTCATTTTTACAAAAACAAAATCAATCATCCTTGACATATTCATCAACTCCTTGCATCTCTTTAAAACAAACACTCCTATGACAAAATTGAAATTGTTTTTCCCCTTGGTCTTTCAAACAATATCCAATCATGCCAATGTATGTGTGCATGCCAACTCCCTTCAATAGTTTGCAATGCACATGATGTCTTGGTGAAACAATAATCACATCATCCCAACCTAAAGCTTTTTTTGATCAATTTGCTCAAAGTTATAACGTTGAAAATATAAATCCTACACACCATCTACAAGTGAAGTCTTGAAAGAATTCCTCCTTTCTCCAAAGCACACAATCCTCAAACACATTTATCTTCTATGAACTTTTCCATAATAGCCAACATTTTTGTTGGAATGTCACAACACCCCACACTAATTGTGATGCTAACTTCCAAAAGTTTTTCATCCTTCTTCAATTTCTTTTTGCCTTTATCTCTTGCAAAAACTTTAAGAAAACACATGATTCTTAACAAGGTCTTCAACCATAAACAAGTAAAAATGAAAAGATGGGAAGACCCAAGCAACCAAAAAACCACCCATCCCCCCCCCCCCACACACACACACACACAAAAGAAAACATTCATTAGCTACATGCATGAAACTTTGATTTCCATAATTGTTTGTCACCATAGTAGCTTGGGTTAATGGCAAGAGTAGAGATTGGTTGCATATTTTGACAAAAAAACAACTCCCCCCACCCCAACACCAAAAGAAAAAAACCAAAGCACATCATGAGTGTATGTTGAACTTTCCCTTTGGCTCCATGAAATTTCTCTTTCCAAAATTGTTGGTCACCATTTTTGGCATAGGCTAATGGCTGGGTCACTGATTTGAGGACATAATAAACCCCCTTTATAATCAAGCCCTTGATGAACACTTTTTTTTGTGACACTAACGAATTGTGATTTAAACATGTATAGTCATATTCCATACAAACCCTTACAAGATTGTGACTACATGCAAAACAAATCTTTACAAAAAACCCTCTTATGTTAAAATAAAAATGCCAATTGTTTAAAAAAATTACATGGGTTATTTAAAAATCTACTATGCATTATTAAATTTGGAGAAGGTTGTGATTTTTGCTCGTTTTAATGGGATGATTTAAATAGAATTTGAGTTTTTAAACTATTAGCTTGTGTATTTTGTCAAGTAGGTTTTTAAAAATTAAGGTTTTATGCTTGCTTGGCGAGTTCTCATATCTTTTGCTTGTGTACATTAAAAAGTCTTGTTTTCTTTCTCTTCAATTGGATTCATTATTGTTAGTTTGCACAACTTGAATACAAATCGACATTAACATTACCAAAGGGAATTACAATTTTCAAAATCTTAATATTTACCCTAGATTTTTCCATTATAGTCACATTTAGGAAAAAGAAACGAAAAAAGGTTTGTAAATATTTTGTGCTACTAACCAGTGTGACAGTGACTTAAAAAAATGAATGGTTAGTAAAAGAAAAATGTGTGACATGTAAAAGGGGCGTGATTATAAATGGGGTTTACTGTAAATAGGCAGTTTAAAAAAAGAGCAACTTAGCTAAGTACCATGGTTAACTAGGGAACTGAAACCCAACAGAAAACTGTTTCCTGACCACGTATTATCCATCCGGAAACACTTATCATCCATCCTTCACGGTGCGCTGGTGGGTACAGGTTCACTGTGTCCGCACACACTATTGGAAACTCGTCGCGGGAACGGAATTGAGTGTTACAGGGGACGGGACGGGGCGAAGCAAGAGCCTGAGGAACGAGCTATGGACGCAAGGCCGGCTACAGCGCTGTTTCGTCTCCCTTCTCTTGCACCAAGGTCGGCAGCTCCCCCACGGGTTCTTCTTTGGTGGGGGATTACTCTCATTTGCATAGGCGTTCTGGGATTCTGCTCCATTCTCTACGCCACTCTTCTTTCCAAGCTTCTGCCGCCTTCTGGAGTGCCGATCCTGGATGCCATTCGCAGCGACTGGTAAATTGATCCGAGAACCAAGCTTTTATTTGCAGGGGGAATTGTTTGCAAGATTATGTTGGTTTTAAAAGATTTATGGTTGGATCAGAGATTGATTCGGAGTTTGTTAAGGAAAGGACAAGAAAGCAAGAAAGAATCTAGAAAGAGAAAAATCTGCAGTGCTCCTTGAGAGGACAAGGTTTTCCTCTTTCTTGATTCTTAAGTACAAGGGTTTTTCTCGTTCTTGATTCTTTATTAGCTAAGTGTATTCTTGCTCTTGACATGCTCAATTATGATTCGAAGCTCCATTCCTGAGACGGTGAAGGAGTGAGTGGATACCCTAAAGACTCTTCAAAGCTCCGTGTAGATTCTTGTTATTCTTTTTCCACCGATTCTTTAGAGAGGATGAAGCACGTCGTTGTTTTGAATTGTTTGTTCCTTTCTGTGATGTCGAGGGAGGTTTGTGCAGGTACTATAGTTTTGTTGTGCCGCTTACAGGACCAGTTATCATCGTTGCAGTATACTTCCATTGGCTAAGTATGAAGCTTTTCAAACATGCATAGCAATCACAACTGCTATGGTGCTTGGTGAAAGTGTCTTTCATCCCATCCAGGTGAGCTTCTGGAAAACTTGCCCAAGGTTCTTTACCTGACACTATACACAGTCCTGCATATTTTACTAATGGACTGTGAGGTTGATCATGGCACTGCCTGTTGTTGTTGATCTCAAATTGAGGTGATCACCACATAAGCCAGGATCTCTTGAAGCAAGTGTTTTGTTCTTCATGATTGCTTGCTTAGATGCTTGCTTGCACTGAGACAAGCTAAAATGAAATGAAGTTTACCCTCACAAGCCTGTTGCAGCTTGAAGGTGGAAACTATTGACTTTTTGAATAGCTATATCTCTTGAGTCCTAGCCAACATCATGATTTGAGTCTTTCCATTGTTTCTAGAAATGTGACAGAAACTCAGGATACAGATTTCATATCATGATATGGCTGATACTTTGGGCAGATTGTTTTGTACTTACAACACCCACTGTTGGAAGCTGATGAAGTCAGTGGTTAGTCATGGCAGTTCATCACTGCTATTCATGAGTGAAGGTGAAGAACATCTGACACTTTGTGACTGACTCTCAGAAGGTTATAACTGCACTCATTGTCATGTTACCTTCAAATTGGTGTTGTGCAGACTTCTCTGCAATTTCATGGATGTGTGGTGCTGATCCAATGCAGGTTTGAATATTCGTGAGTGGTTAGCTTTGGAGCTTGGAAGTCATAGCAATATTTGTACCAACATCTCAACATTGCACTACTGATTCAGAAGCCCAGGTAAGGCAGAATCTAATTGTACTTGGAAATTGAACCCAGCAGCTAGGACACATGTTTCTTTGTATTTTACTTTTCAAGTA
>Ga0116228_10002679_pt1 | contig 15444 bp, 10 predicted proteins | sample S1TSphfallax_2_FD_89694 | JGI IMG/M metagenome (GOLD analysis project Ga0116228, IMG submission 89694) | Host-associated microbial communities from peat moss isolated from Minnesota, USA - S1T2_Fc - Sphagnum fallax MG | ecosystem: Host-associated > Plants > Peat moss > Unclassified | place...
AAAAAATTATAAAAAAAAAATATATATATATATATATATATATATATATATATATATATATATATATATATATATATATATATATATATAATGAGTTCCATTATAGTTGCAAAATAGTTATATATGTTACCATTTTAACATTAGAATATGCACCCATTATACAAATTTGATCAAAATCATTCCATTTTATTTGTAAATGGCATAAAAGTTGTTACAAGCAATTAAAATGTAATTGATGTGGAACTAAAATTCAATACATAGTTAATGTAACTAAATTTCAAGTATGTTTCAACCAAGATATGCAAAGGCATGTGACACATGGCTATAGCTTTTATTAGATCCTAGGACTTACATCAATATCAATGGTTATCATGCACTTGTGCGTAGTGTCAAAAAATTCTAAAAGATGAACAAAGAGAGAGTTATTCTCTTTAATTTGAAGCTTCTTGTAAAAGAACTAAGATATGTGTTAGATAACATCTTTTTTCATTTGTGGTTCTTAGTTTTAAAAGTGAGACATTCAAATCAAGAAATATGACATGGAGTGAAGACATGTAATTTTTTTGGTTTTTGGTTTGAGTAAAATTTTGGTTGTTTATTTGTTTATTTTATTGATTGAAACCAACAAAGTCTTATTCTTGACAATTCTATGAATTTTTAAGTACTTGTTTTATGGTGTAATGAATATAAATATCGTTCAACACTTGTGTTGTTTTATGCATTTACAATATTGTCCATTGTTCTTATGCATAAGAATATTATGTTGTAAGTTGTTAGATTTTATACAACTACAATGAATAATTGATTATGAAATTTGATGATGCAAGTCCCAAGGCATTCAAATGCAATACACTTTTATGCTAAGACAAATAATGTGAAGGTAAGTTTACATATACATGTGTGGAAATTCAAGACTAATGTATTCAAATTTTGTTTATATCACCTTTGAATTTAAATATTTGTGTGTAAATGTGAAGCTTGTACTTTAATCATTGTATAGTTATGATGTTTTGTTTGTGTTAAATTTTGGTGAAAAGTTAAACATGTGACATTGTGCATATGTTGTTTATAAGTTGAAGTGTAGTTGGAAGATACAACTATTCAATTTTCACAATATGGACAAATGTTAAACCAAACAAGATTGAGAGGAAATGAGCAAATTTGGTTATATAATGTGGTTGTGTTGTGTTGCTTATGTTGCATTTCAATGATAAATTAATGATGTCGTTATATTTTGTACGTTGATTATTGATTGCATTACAATTGTGAAAAACTCTTACTTAGTTTTAGAATATGGACATTAAATTATCATTCACATTCCAATGACATTATTCTTGCATTAATTATGCAAACATCATTCCACATTTGTCAACTATACAAATATATGCCAAATTTTGAACAAACACAAATGGACCTCTTAACATTAAATGGAAATAGATATTTGATAGGTCATTTGATAACAATAATTTTAACAAGTTGTAGCTTAACACTATATATATATATATATATATATATATTATTGGAAAGGATCATGAATCCTAAAAAATGTTCATGAATATTGAATTTTTCAACATTGAATAGTAATATATATAATTATATAACAAGATGTTTATCTTTATTTATGTAGTGGACCTATGCAATATGTTTCACAATGCATAATTATCATTACCAATTATTCCAATGGGCACAAAATAATATTATTCATAAACAGACATGTTAGTTACAAAATAGTTCCATCGACAAATTGATAAGTTACAAAATTTAGAATTGCATTAGTTGAATTTCAATTGTAACATAATATCATTAGCAAAATCCATTAAATGCATAAGAACAATTCAACAATGCATTAGTTGCAAGTTAATTATAATGGACATCAACAAATTTTGTTTGTTGATGGGTGAATAAAAGCTTAGATAAACATTACGTGCATACATGGGTGTTTTGCATAGGAATCTTACATGGACACCTTAGTTGCATTGTAGTTGCATTGAATTGCATAAAGTTGAACATGCTTTTCTTAAATATACACTTCCGTGTAATATGATGCATTACATCTAATTCAACTAGTGCAACTTGTCTAATAGCACTCACATTGTTAAAATACCTAAAGTTGTAAGTGTTTGATGCAATTTTGAAATCCAATTACAAGCCAAGTTGTAAAACCTTTTATTTTCAGATAATTATTATAAAGAAACATGAACATATCCATGGTTTCATTTCAATAAGGCATCATTTGAATGTAATTTTGTATTTGAAATTTTAAAATCCATCTTTAGAGTTTCACATGAACTTGAATGAATTTTCAATAAATAAAATTGTTTTTTAAATAGTTGATGGAACCAAGTTTATAACTATTTATAATGGGGAAAGTTGAATTACAAAAATTAGATATTAATGAAAGTGCTAAGATAATTGGTCAAGATAAGAGGTTTAGCTACATGTTGTAACTATTATCAAATCATTTTATTTTTAATTATATCATTTTTGGGTTGCACATTAAGTTCTTGGTTTAACATATTGAGTTTTAAATACTTCATTATAATTTTTTTGGAGGCTAAACTACATGTATTTTGAACCATGAAATTCATTTCTTAATCCCATCCTTTAGTAAAATCATTGTCTATCTATTGAATTCAATTCACCATTGCAAAGAATTTTCCAACTCCAGTTTGTGTAAAAATGATTTAAAATGTTTTTTCTGGGGAAGGTGTCACCACATATGTTTGCAATTTAAAAAGTTATTTCAAATAATGTTGTTAGTTAAGTCGAAATTTACCTATGGATGCTCACCACATTAGCTCCATCAAAAAATTGAAAAAAGAAAAACACTACTACCTACCCACCCAACAACCCCCCTATCTACCTACCTACCTTACCTTACCTTACCATATACCTGACTTCCATTAACCCCTTAATATAGGTTAACCATAGGCTAGGTTAACCCCTTGAATGCACATATAGAGGTTACATTTAGAAGGACTTGAACCCTTCACTTGCAAATTGAAAAACTAAGTCCTTAACTAATGCACCACACATTCATAAAAATATTAAAATTTTGTCAACCTTTTATTATAAACATGTGTTTTTTTCACATCTTCTTACATTACTAATTATGCAAGAAAATAGGTAACAAGTAAGTATTCAAGTAAATAGGATGTAGGTAAATAAACAAATAAATAATTGTAAACTGATAAATACCATCTACCCATTTAATATTACCTACCAATCCACCTATGTTGACCAATGCCTAGCCTAACTACCGACCTAGCCTCACTTGACCAACTAGCCTACATAACCTAGGTACGTGTACATTAACCTAGTAGGTACATTAAACTAGTTCGTAGGTTCATTAACCTAGGTAGGTATTTTAGCCTAAGTATGTATGTTGAACTAGATAGGTAGGTTAAACTAGGTAAATGTACATTAAGCCATGTAGGTATTCTAGGTAAGGAGGTTTACTAGGTAGGTAAGTATGTTAAGCTAGGTTGGTATGTTAAGTTAAGTAGGTACTTATGTTGACCAATGTTTAACCCAACCTAGCCTAATTGATTAGCCTATATAACTAAATTTAGTCTAGTTTAGTTTAACTACCTACCCACCTACTTAATTAGACTAAGTAGGTGCACTAAGTTAGGTAGGTATGTTAGGTTAAGTAAATGTGATCGGCTAGGCTAGGTAGGTTATTTAACCTAGCCTACCTACCCAACTTAAGTTACCTACCTAGTTTAATTTACCTAGCTACCAATATAATTAATGTAGATGACCAAAATTGAAATTGGTCAAAATTTAATGGGGAAGGAAGGGGGAATTTATATCTTGTAGTCATATTAAAGCTTTAGTCATGTAGTCACATATATGAATACAATTATGTCATATTGCACATAGTTTTGTAATCATAATCATGATTAATCAAATAGGACACATTGGTTCACATGACTACATGATTAGATTTAGGGCATGTTGCAAAATGTTTTAGTTATGAAAATCACATTTTGGCATGGTGTGGAGTGGACATAAAAGACATTCTTTAGGATTCCTTGTTTAAGCACCAACCTTTACAAAACTTGCAAATGATTTTGTAGGTGAAGGATATCTTGAAAATGAAAGGGAAACATTTGACTTTGGTGAAGATGCTTAAATTGATCCTAGAGGAGAGGTTTTGACATCCACAAACCTTGTTATTGTGTGCACATAAACAATATGACATTTGAATGCAATAATTTTGGAAACAAATCTATCAAGCTAGTAGATGGGGCGATGGTTTTTTAAAAAACCCTTTTGCATTTGTTGAAACATTCATTAATATTTCCAACTTGAAGATCATGATATTGGTGATAAAAAGTTAAAATTGGGATGTGATTGGCAAAAAAAGACTTATGAGCTTTGAAGTTGAATGCTTGATTTCTCCATGGAAATTCAACGTGAAGAATTGGCTATTCACATGGAGCTTGATAATTAAAATTCATAGTTGCAATTGGAGCTTGCACATTTGAAGGTGCAAGGTGAAAGTTCAAGTGCATAATATGTTATAATAGTTTTGATGTGAATGGTTTGCTTAATAACTGATATTGGTATCTCTTTTGCATGCATCTGCTTATGTTGTGATGGAATATCATGTAACATCCTACTTGGGTGCAATGACACGAATAATAACCACAATTGATAGTAACCATTGTTTTGTTTTCATGTTTTCATGTCAAAAATTATATTAATGTTGCAAGTTATTCAAAAGCACTCATGGCAATGTTTATAATATATTATGGAAACATGCGATATGATTTGGATTAAATTTAATGAGGATAAAATATTCCAAAAAATCATTAAACACCATAATCAATGTTTTTAAAACATCGTAAATCCTTTTATTGGTGAGGAGATTCTTTAAAAATATTTTTACATTGTAGTATAATGCAACATCTTGTGAGGTCATATAAAATTTTGATAAAATTTTCAACCTACAAATGGAAATTCGGATTATATTTTTAAAATCTTGAATAATCATTCACCAAAAGGACTCAACATTGGCTTTTATTATATTTTTGCACCCATTTGTGAATTAAAAGTCATAAATTACAATTTTTTCTTCTCAATCAATTCTTCCATCTATATGAACAATGACATAATGTGGGATGTCGTTTGTAACCAAAGATTTTATGTGAAACCTTTGTGTGGAAAACAACTAAATCAATTCTACCAAAATATAACACAGATGTATATGTATTGAATTTTAAAAAAAATTGAAAATGAATTGAGATCATGTGTAAATGTATTTAGATTATTGAATGGTACATGTTACATATTTTGATGGACAAAAAACACATATCTTTTTATGTATTTATTTTTTCCTTAAAAGTATAATCATTTGATCACCCATAAAATTTGAAAATTTCATCATCATGATTTTCATTGCCTTGTTTAAAGTCCCATGCTAAATCATATAAATTATCAAGGAAAAGGTTATTTAGTACATAATAAGTCTTAATCAACAAACCACTTTTGTTGTGACCTTAAATTGAATATCGTAATACACAAACGGTTTCAACATAAATTAAATTATTTCTACTTTTCCAAAATTTTGAAGAAATATTTACTGCTTGTGCCAAAATTTCAATAATTATTATAAAATCAAAATTTATAATATTTTGATTTTCAGGTTTGAATTTCAAACCTACCACTTTTAAAAGTTAAAAATGTGACAATCTAAACACACTCAAACTAACTCATAGAAACAGAAAGTTCATGTTTATTATTTTATATGAACATTACCTGCCAAAAATTTCAGAATTAAAAAACCAACTATTGAAGTTAAGACAATAAATTTAATTAATTATACAGTAGTTTGTTGTTGAATTCGTTATGGTACTATAGTCCACAATTGATTTCTAAAATGGGTAAGTTGCATTTTTAGAATGAAAGGAAACACAAAGTTTGTTTTGGGATTGGGCTATGATGTGGAGTGAAAACAAGAAAATGTGAACACAATAGTGTCTTAGAGACAAATGAAAAATTTCCCAAGGTTCCCAAATTGAATTCCCATTTTGAAAGTTGGAAGTATCAAAGCATCCCAAATTGTTGGAGCAAGGTTTGGGACACCAAACTAATGTTGGGTAGTTATATGTCTTTTTAATAACCTATGGTTAAAGTAATATTGGTTTTTTCTTTACATAACATGATTTCAATTAATTGAAATTTATCAAATCAAACATATATACAAATATTAATAAATGAAATGATGAATTAAATGAAAATGGTTATGTATAAATCATTTTTTTAGCACCATACCTTGATAGTTAAATGAACTTCTAAGAAAAAATGCCACTTTGATGTAGCTATCATGGAAAGTTATAGAATATACAAGAAAGAGGAGAATGGTGGCTCTTTTCAAGCTTAGGCAATGGTGGAGTTTGTAAGTTTGTGGTTTGTTTGTGCATCAATTTGGTTTTAAATGTGTTAGTGGCCTTTCTTTCTTGGTTTGTGCATTTTAACATGTTTATGAATACAATTTAAAAAACTTGTTCCAGTTCATTTTGAAGTTCTTGCATGTGCCTCTTGTTTTTATGCATGGAATTAAAGAGTGCACCCAAGGTTTTTAAATCTCTTTTAACATATAATATCATAAAATTTACCTCAATATTTTATAACAAGCCTTTAAGGGCATGTTGGTTTTAATATGAACTCACCACCAATATTACAAAATGTGGGTGTAGTTCACTAGTCCCCATTTAGTAGACCAATGAATTCATTACTTCCCCACTAGGTCTTATTCATTATAACCAGTGAATTCATTCATAATCCAGTGAAATCATTTGGCATACATGGACACCTTTTGTTGTAGTGCATGTTAATTCTATTATGAGATTGTTTGGTTTCAATTTGAATATGTAGATGCTTTAAGCTTTGGAATCAACCTTTTAACACACCTATGCAATGTTATATCGTAGTATTTGGGTGGTTTTGGCATAAATTAAATTATTTTAAACTTTGCCAAAAAAATTTATAAAAAATCAACCTTTTTTGCCAAATGTTTAAAAAACACATTCAAACTACCAATTAGTTTTGAACTAAGGACTTATTTAATCAACTTAATTACTCTACATCCATGTGACCATTAACGTAGTGAAATATCTTAAGAATACTAATGAATTTTATTACATATATTACACATATGTCGAAAATTTCAAAATTAAAAAGAAATTGTTGAGCCAAAATTTTTGGATTAAATTATTATTCTATAGAGAATTGCTGAAATTGTTCAAGTACTATGGTATTTTAATTCGAAATCTTGCCAAATGTGTATTGAATATTACATTTAGTGGTTGTGTAATTATGGGTTGTTTATAAGCTAGAATGTAAATCATTAAATGAAGATAAAAATAATCATCCAACATGTGTTTTTTTGTCACAAAAATAATTCCTGAAATTCATTCAAAGCTTTGAATTTGTGAATATTCATAAGTCATCATGAATAAACTTCAGGAAACCAACAAGCACATGCAATATTCTACCCGTGTGGTCACAAACAATTAATCATTATTAAAATAATATAATGTTTTTTCAAAAGTAATAATTTTCACCATATTTAGTGGGTCTAGTCGCAAGAAGGATATAGGTTCCATCTACAATACACATAATTGAAAGAAACACAAAAAAAAATTAATTTTCAATTTTCACAATAACATGATTTTTTAATAATAGGCCACTTGACTGTTTTAAACTTCATGGATAAAATAACAACAATGTATTGATTAGTGAATATCTTTACTACACTTAAAAATATTCCAAACATATTGCATGCATTTATAATGGAAATTGTGTTAGCATAGTGATCAAACCTATATGAAACAACCATAAATTGTAAATGTATTAGTGCTTGTCCTATTATAGAATTGTTATGAAAAATGTGATGGGTTTGTATTAATTCTAGAATTCTTTCAAAACATGGAACAAACATCTTGATTTTTACTTGAAATGTTCATATAACAATTTTAAAATGATGGATTGAATTTTCTTTTGATGTTCTTGGAACCCTTAGTCTATTTTTCAAAGTACCTTCATGCACTAATGCCCATATATAGCACAAGAAGACTATTAATTAACCCATCTTCAATTGAATCATTGTCATAAGGATTGTCTTGCAATGAATGAAGGCTTTGAACTTTTAATTCTTCGATTCCATCATTACTATTAGTACAATCTTTCGGCATATGGGCAAATGATTTTGTAACGTATAATCCTTCCAATTCTTCAAGGATTTTCTCTTGCTCATTTCTTCTTGGCATCGTACATTTGTGACAACTATGAGCACAACCTAACCTATTATGGGTATGTAGAGAAAGTCTTCAAACTTTTCACAAAACAAAAATGTTATTTAGCTCACAACCAAAAAAATAAAATGACAAGTTCAAAATAACTATTATGATACAAATTTGACTTTGAAGATTATGACATTGCAACAAGAATCGATAAGACCAAAAAAACAACCTTCATGAAACACTAAATTTGGTTATGAATGCTCATATGTTTGAAGCAATGAAGAAGTGAAGTTTGCACTTGAATGTGTGGTTCCAACAAAAGTGAAGTTCCCATGTGAAGAGAGGTGAATTTTTCAGCATGGATTCACCAACATGAATCTAATGCTCAACAAAATAATCATGACATAAGTGAAAGAACCATTGTAAGGTGTTCAAAGCTTCACCCTTTGGTTACTCACATAAATCGGGGCACAAAATCAAACGAAACTTTGAATCAATCATCAAGTATGTGAACAAGGCAATCGAACCTTGAACCCAATATTAAAATTAAAACGATTTTCCAAAATCATCGAGATAATTTGAAGGAGATAATGGAACTTGAACCTCCTATTAAAATTAAATTGATTTTCACTTTGGGAATCCAAACAACTGATTAAGTTGTGGGTAGAGCACGTTAGAATTAAAATTCAATTTTCCCATGACATAAATAAATTTTCATCACAAAAATTGGGATCCAATTTATTTTATTTTGTTTTATTGTTTATTTTTTGTTTTTTGGGGTTGGATGCAACCAGTGTGTCTTTGGAAGAATCCTGGTCGGTTAATGGGGAGGAACAAGAATCTTGGTCAACTCCGAGGGAGAAGGGAATGGAATAATTCTGCAGTCGGTCAGTGTTGGAATCAGAATCTAGGTCAGAATCTAGGTCAAACTCGGAGGAGGCGGAGAATCGTCAGTCTGTCTGTCTCGCTCTCTCTCTCTCTCTCTCTCTCTCTCTTTCTTTCCTTCGGGGGAAGGAAGGAAGGAATCTGGGTGGATTCCGAGGAATTGGGTGACGCATGGGTGGGGATCTTGTTGATCAAGGAGCATATTCCATCAAACTTTGGGTGATGATCAATCGATCGGTGTTGCCATTTCCTCAATTGTTGTTGCCCTGATGATCTGCTCTTCCTCCTCCTCCTTCTAGGGATTTGGTTCTCGGAGAGGACTCGACGTTTCTCCATAGGTATCATCTGAGGAAGTCCAGAGAGAGAGAAGAGTTGAGAAGAGAAGAGAGAGAGAGAGAGAGAGAGAGAGAGAGGGAGGAGGAGGAGGCCATGAATGAGGCGCTTGGGTCACGACGCATCCTGTATTTGGGTTTCAATCAAGACCACAGGTAATGGGTCGTGACTGATTTATTTGTTTATTTTGGGTATGGTTTCTGTTGTTTTGGGAGCTTGGGTTTTTGCCTCTTTCTTTGTGTAGTAGGTTTCAGCGAATCTTCATTATCCCGGTTGATTTGATTTTTATGTATGTGTTTTGAAGCTCTGGATTTGGAAACACCCCACTCTTGTAGATTTGGCAACTTACTTACTACTTCGGAAACCCACTTGCAACTCTGGATTTTGCAAGCTTTTCGATTGCAAATCTTAACCTGGATTTAGAAGAAACTCCTCCCATGGTTCAGGAACCCAAGGAGATGTCGGTGACTGATTTTTAGGGTTTCTGCTGAAGCAAGTGTTTCATAGGCTGCTTAGAATAGCAATTAGGATTTGAATGGTGTGTAGAGAAGAAAAGGAAAAAGCTAAGAAGCTAGCTTTGAAAAAAGCTATGTCTGTGTAGTCACAGAGAGAGGGAGGGTTGGGGAATGGAATCTAACAACCAAATTGGGTGAAAGAAGTACGACAACAGCAATTCACAAGTGTTTTTGCTGATTTTGAATTGGGTTGCCCTGTTCATATTTTATAAACAATGTGTTTTTCTTCCAATATAATATGTGGTGGGTGATGGGCATGATAGTGTACTTCTCTTGATGTGGAACTTGGTGGTGGGATGATGCAGTTGCCTGGCTATAGGCACAAAGGATGGCTACAAAATTTTCAACTGTGACACTTGCAGCTGCTGTTATGAACGCTGTAAGTGTCTTTGGCCACATCTTGTCTTTATGTGCCCCATTCTCTCTTATGAGCCACAGATAATCACTTTTGAACTAGTTTGGAACTCACAGTCTTCCATCATCAATGGGGGCTGTAATGTGCAGCAGAAGGAGCAATTAGTGTGGTGGAGATGCTGTTTAGCTCCAGCCTCATTGCTGTAGTAGGAGCAGGTGAACAGGTAAAAATTTCCTCCCCTTCCCCCCACCTCCCTGTCATTTTCTTCTACATGGAAAATTGGCTCAGTGTTTCAGTTTTCCTTTTAAGTTATGTTTGTGGGTTCCTGCAATTCTTCTCTCTTTCTCCTCATCCTTCAGTTACTCCCCTTTGTGGGTGACCCAGTTTCCAGAAGTCAACTGCATTTCTTTTCCTTTTACATGAATGTGTTTCCTCCTCTTTTTAGGATGCTGAAAATTTTCTCCTTTTACAATTTTAGAGACATTCTGGCTGGCTTTTGGGATATCAAGTTTTTTTGTAAAGGGAAAAAGCAAAGGACCCCTTTTGCTCCAGTTCTTTGCCAAATTTGTATATTCAACTCAGCAAAGCTTTATTAGGTCATTTAATGAAAGGGAAAAAGGCCTAATTTGGCGGGGTTGATTTGTAGCCTGCACTCTCTCCACGGCGGTTAAGTGTTTTCAATACCTCCACTGGGGTGAACTTGGCAGAGCTCAACTTTGTGTCATCCATCCTGGCCGTTTGCATGAACCGTAAACGGTATGATAAAATTCTGATTTTCCTTGAAAGTTTTAAGGGAGAAAAGCACTTTATAGATTTGGCGTGGATCCCTCTTCTCCTGCTGGTTCCTTGGTAGAATCGAGTGGAGACAGGAAGAAGAAATCTTGCACTCATTTTTTCCTTCCAGTTGTGTGATGTCAGGAGCATTTAGGGATCATGTGTGTAACATGCATGTCTTGAATGTTCTTGTTCACTTTCAGAGCTGCTTCATCTACCAACTAGTCTAGAGAAATATCTTAGAACAATTCCACTCTTTCTCCCTCATCCATGCATTGGGAATGGTATGTGGGGCAAAGGACAGGATGGTGGTAGTGTTGGAGCGGAAGACATACATTCATGACCTGGCTCAGCTAACTGTCCTTGATACGCTTGATACCATTTCAAATCCTAGGGGTATTTTCTCTAAGCACCTGAATCTCCCTCCTCTTCAAAGTTACATCTGCAACATACTGATGCAAACCCACTTTTTCAACATGGCATTTTTCTTCTTCTTCTTCTTCTTCTTTATCTTGTGTTAGCTTTTTTGTTGTCCAGATACATTTGTGGACTTACATAGTGACACTGCAGGTTTATGTGCATTATCACCTAATCAGGAGAACTGCTACTTAGCTCTCCCTGCAAGTGCAACCTCAGGCTCTGTGTTAGTCTATGATACATTGGACCTTCATGCCCTCTGCCAGGTAAGAAGAATGTAGACCCTGTACACACCACACAAGTTTGACATCTGTTGTGTCCAGAGGTCCCATCCTCATTTGCTCTTGTATCCCTCATCTTTTGAATTTCAGATATTGGGTTTTCTATGATTCAGTTTGATCCTGTTACTCTGAGTCAAACTGAATGCTTCATTAATTAGCAGCTGTAGCCTACCTACCTCATGTTCATTTTTGGGTTTGGCAGATTCAAGCTCATCGATCACCATTGGCAGCAATGGCGGTGTCAGGAGATGGCTTGTTTCTCGCTACTGCCTCCCAACAAGGCACTGTTATCAGAGTTCATTGTATTCCTCAAGCTTCAAAGGTGTTTATTGCAAATATCTGACAATTAGAAGCTCTTCAGGATTTTTTTTGTTGGAAGTCTTGTTGCTGATGATTCATGTAGACCTCTTCTCTTTTTACCTCAGTTTGGATGCACACTCTGACACCCCTATGGTTATTATGATTGTACTCCCTCTTTGTCCTGTTAGTTTTGGTTTTTCCTGGAAGTGACAGAAATGGGAGTTGTCTTTTCTCTGCAACAGACCACTGCTGATGTAACTGTTTGTAATATCAGGCGTTCACATTCCGACGTGGCACTTATCCAGTGCCAATTTACTCTCTGTCATTTGGGCCACCATCACAAAGTCCACAGCTGCTCGCAGCAACTTGTGCTTCTGGCACAATCCATGTCTTCAAGTTGGGCTCAAATTCAAGGTGGTAAAAATTCATTCTTCCTTTTGTAGGGTGCTATTTGGTTGGCATTCTAGAACTTCTTATGGGCATAAGGAGCTGGCTTAGACTTCTGCATAATCCTCTTCATGCTTTTGTGACTGTGGTCATCCTTCCCACAGCAGATTCCATATGTGACTATGGGTAAAGGTGCCACCAGCTGGTGGCCAATTTTGCCCTCGATTCAAGAGGTATAGCCTTGTCTGCTGACAGCTAATGTGTTGAGTGTTATGGGTATTCAGGGAAGAGGGTGTTATGAGTGCTGGGAGACAAACAAGGTGAGGGGGCAAGAGATCTAGACCCGTAGCTGACCTTTTTCACTGAAACATTCTTCTTCCATGCAATTACACGAAGCTTCTTATGATCTAAGGATGTGTTCTGCTTTCTGATGATTTTGTCAGCAGGACAGCAGCAGCAGGATTATTGGCATCGGTAATGCCGGACTCCATGAGTGACATTGTGGACTCAGAGCGTTGCTTCATCACCATTCGGAATGGTTCTCCTCCTGGAATCCGCAGGTATGGATTCCTCCTGCCCACTCACTGAAGTGTCTTTTTTTTTGCTCATGTCTCTCTGTGCCCTCCTTTATATGAAAGTTAAATGATTTCTTTGCCTCTAGTAACAATCCCCCTTTTTCAGAGTGTCATGGGCCATAATCTACATCTCCAGGGCTCTTGCTGCCATTTTCAAGGGGTTGCCATGCTGCTGTTACAGTGCATGTCCTTGCAGTGCCTGTTGGGATGTGGTAGTTTGCTTCCCCTCATTCATGTTGCCTAAGGTTTGTATTGTGGTGTACAGTCATTGTGCAGTTGCAGGTTATGTTGATGACCTCAGTGATGATGGGATTCCATCCAATTCTATGACAAACAGGTCACCCTCACATTCAGAATCTTTTTGGTCCCCTTCTCTCTCCATTTGGATTGTTAGCTAGATCAGAGTAAAACAATGGGTTTTTATGTTGTTCTGAGAATCCTTGAACCATTCCAGATTCTTGACCATGTTTCTGGGGTAAGTTAGTCTCACTGAGGGATCTATTTTATAAGGCACAAGATCCGTTCTTCCTGAGTGGGGACCATTGTTGGATCCAACAAGTCCAGCCAGGCTCTGTGTATTGGCCTTCTTTCAGAAAATTTTCCAATTTTCTTAGCATTCATTTCATTTGTGGGCTGAATGGTGAGGGTGGTGGGTCATGCACAGGGCAAGGATATATGTGGCGACAGCAAGTGGATATTTTCATGAGTGGTCTCTAGTGGTGGGACCAGGCAGGGAGGGAACCTGTTCACTGGAGCGCGAATGTGCCCTCTTGAGTAGTGCATCTGATGATGAAATCTCTGCACAGTTTGTATAATTTTAGGATTATCAATTGCATCAATTCTCTCTCTCTCTCTCTCTCTCTCTCTCTCTCTCTCTCCTGTGCATCCAATTTCTGAAGTTCATACTTGTTTAAAGTTAGCCTGGCACACCTGGGTTTAGGGTTTAGGGTTTAGGGTTTACCCACATAGAATCGAATCCCCTGCAAAAACAGTGACCCTTTTCTCAGTTGGGTCCTGAAGCATTGTGATCTGAGTTAACAATGCAGCAGCAATTGAATTTGCTGTGGTATTGATTATGCTAGGAAAATCATTGAACTAGGGAAAGAGTCATCTTGCCATTGTAGTGGGTATTACAGGCTTTCGTTTGTTTACACAACTAGCAGCAAGAATAGTTTTAAACTCAATTTTGGTCCTGTAGGACTATATACACCACCTGACTATGAATAGGTTGATTCACCCTTGGATTCCCACTTCTTCCAGAATGGTGAGTTGTCCATTTGTATTGTACACCCAGTTCCCACACAAATTTTGAAAAAGTTTGCATTCTTGTGCTGGATGTGTGTTTTTTTCTGCTCGAACAACACTTCTCCCCAACAGTTGAGATCCATACTGCAAGCACAAGCTGGAATGAGTTTTCAGGGTCAAGTTTCTTTCTTAATAACTGTCTATGGTCAAAAACACTATACGATCTAAATTCCATGGCATTATTTGTTCAGATTATTGGATTAGTATAAGTTTGCAGGTGGGCGGTGCTTTGTTCAGAACCGAGATTTTACTCACTTTAGCCACTCGATTGGTAACAGCTGTTGGTGATGACACCCCTGGTGAGATGTCTGTGAGCTGACACGTTTAGGAATATCATGACCTTCCAAGCACTCCATGCAGGTGCAACTATTGAAATTATCCATTTGTGTTTTGAACAAAAAAAAGTCAGAGCTGACGATGTGAGGAGGCATCATCATTGCCAGCATCAGCAGCTACCCCCTGAGTACCTCCAAACTGTTGTTCAGTTGCCCATGCAAGGGTCAAGATTTGCATAATGCAAAATGGAGTTGTGGATCTGGCGTCTCTGACACCAGACAAACCTACTACAAGGTGGCTCCTGCACATGGGGTGGTTGCAGATGGGAAGAGGAGGAGGATCTTCTCATCATCCTTCTTCCCCCACAGACACAGCACCGTACCCATCCTCCAGAGATGGGTGGAGGTTTGTTGGATCTACTCAGAGTGAAAAAACCTTGAACGAATATTCCAGAGACGGGTGCAAGTTTGTTGGCTCTGGCCCAGAGCAAGCAAACTTTGTGTCCATACTCCAGAGACGGGTGGCAGATTTGTTGGCTCTGCCCAGAGAGCCAAGAGACTTTGCACTGGAGAACAATCTAGCTTTACTTTCTCAGCTGCCTTTCTTCATCAAATCCATTGTGCATTCAAAGTACCTGGACTCACCCAGTTACACAGATTCGATCATCACTCATGATTTTGTTTGAACTTGCCATGCAGGGCAAAATCCATACCAAAATGAATGATACAATAACCAGATTCTATGAGCTATTGTTGTTCCATCTTCTGGTGGGCTTTCAGTTTTGTCAAG